>Ga0315915_1008892_pt1 | contig 11605 bp, 12 predicted proteins | sample MpolbnodulesMG_FD_207738 | JGI IMG/M metagenome (GOLD analysis project Ga0315915, IMG submission 207738) | Medicago polymorpha root nodule microbial communities from Los Angeles, California, United States - branched nodules | ecosystem: Host-associated > Plants > Roots > Nodule | place: USA... | reverse complement strand
AGGTAGAGAGAAAGTCCAAGAGGAGAAGAAAAAGGGTTAGAAGAGGGAAGTTTGAAGAACCAAGAGGAGATAGAGATTCTAGGAGCTAAATTGAAGCTTTTGCTATGATTATTGCTTATTGAGGTAAGGGGCTTAGATTTCATTCATAATCTCTTAGTTGTAACCCCTTCTCTAATTCTTTACAAAAGTGATTATTTGTGAAAAGTGATTATTGTGAATTCAATTGGTGAAATTTGTGCTTATGTTTGATGCAATGTTTAAGTATGTGAATTTGATGATAATTGTGTTAATGATGTTGAATTTTCATGCTTGAAATGTATAAATGGCTATACTTTGTGTTTTGCTCAAAATTGATGAAGAATGATGTTGTTGTTGTTGGATTGTTGATGAATTCATGTTTAATCGATGTTGTTGTTGTTATGAGATGTTGTTGTTGATGATTTGTACCTTGGGTGTTCATAATTTTGGATTTGTAGTATAAATTGAGTTGTTGTTGAAGGTTTTAATAAAAATGGGTTGATTTGATGAATTATGTTGAAACGGTACTTGATTTCATGTTTGATGTGTTTTTGAAAGCCCTTTTGAGTATATGGACCTGTAAACAACTTTTGGAAACGAATTGGGATGTTGGGGGATCAAAATTTGGGTTTTGGGGTGAAAAATGGTTTAAACCCGTGAAAAATTGTGCAGAACTGATGACTGTACGCTTAAGCGAGCTGTAAGTGAACAACTACCGGAAGTAATTCGCTTAAGCGAAATGCTCTCTAACAGCATTCCTTGTTTCGCGTTCTTATGTCTTTTTCACACGTTTCTGTTTTGAATTGGCCTTTGCTGTAAACATTAAAGTTTTAGATAATTGTGTTAGCTTTCCAATGGTTTTGGTTTGACTTGAAAATGATGTTTAGATTTTTAGTTATGACAAAAATACTCCAAGTGGGTCTCGGTAAAACTTTATGAAAATTAAGCATATCTATTTCTAAGTCAACCCAAAGCTAATGGTTTGTTTCCAAACTTCAAAACTAGAAGTATTAGGAGTTTAATTAAAAGGATTAAGAGTATTTAACCTATGTCTTGTTGAAACTAACTTGGTTTGGTTTTGAAAATGAATTGGTTTTGCAATATGGAAGAAATGATACGAACTTGTCGTAACTTTATGATTTTGTCGTAGTCGGCCGGTGAAACGCACATTCATATTCAACTACACTCATATGTGATATAAGTGTATACGTAGTCGAGGTCCTAGAGTTTATTTACTTGGTTTTGGTTCATTTGTCTAAATTATTCTAAAGTTGTAAAATGAGAGACGAACTTTGTCGATATTAATCATTAAGATCAAATACTTGGTAAATCTCTTGTGTATAGTTGATATGGTTATATGAAGATATATGAATGATTGATAGGAGTTGAATATGATGTTTATCATGGTATAGTGTATTTTCTCCCTAACTTTGATTATGAGAAATGATATGATAAAGTCGATGTTGGTGAATGCATATATGTTGATTGACTGTGATATTGCTGGTGAATACATATATGTTAATTGATTATGATATTGTCGGTGAATGCATATATGTTAAGTGATGGTAATTTTGTTGGTGATTACATATATGCTAAATGAATGATGACGATGTGGTGATGACTCTTAATTGAATTATGACTTGATTGATTATGTGGACGTCAATACTTGATAATGCAGTTGTTGTTGAAGTTGTTCAATATAAATGGAGGTTATCCTTTATATTGTTGTTGAATATATATGAGGTGATTTTGCATTGTCGAGTCTTTACTTGTATGTCCATGCATCATAGTCCTGTCAAGTTGTTGATGTTGTAATAGGGTGTACTCTTTTACTTCGGCGAAAATGTAAGACGGACGTGAAATCTTACATATGATGTTTTTGTTGCATCATAAGGTGACGACCTTGAGGCGATTTGGTACCACATGCATATATGTGTCGGGAATAGGCGCATAGCATAATTGGCATGAGTCTTAATTGTTTACATGTGAATGATGATTGTTTGATGATAAGTGTGTTTGATGAGTACATACTTGTGACATTTGGAATTGATTGGTTGATGAATTGTGTCATAATTGAATATGTGACTTGATGAATTTGTGCATTGGTGAAATTTGTTGAATGTTGTGATCTATGTGGATTGGTGTATATGTACATTTGTGGACTTTGTTAATGGTTGTAAATAATTGAGCTATGCTTTAATTGCATGCCTTACTTGTTTGTGCTTATACACTTGGTGAATCAATTTGATGATAATTATTTCGATAATAATGATGAGGTGAGAATTGTATACGTGATATATATATATATATATATATATATATATATATATATATGATATGGTGATTTCTTTGATAATGGTGATTGCTTTCTCATAACTTTGAAATAATGAATTGTACTTGTTGAGGTAAGTATGCTAAGTGAAGAATAAGGTGAGTAGTCCTTTTATTGATTGATATAGATAAATGATGAGCTTATAGAGATTGAATATACTTGCTATGCTATGTTAGTAATGTGATAGCTTGAGGTGTATGGAATGGGGGATAATAATCATGTGATGTTAGTATTCTAGGAGGGATGAGTATGTATATTGCGGTAGAAACCGGTAAGGCCAAGGAAACCATGCAGGGCCGTGATGGAGGTAGGGGTTGGCCAATCGATCATGGCTTGGATTTTTGTGGGGTATGCTTGTATGCCTTTTTGGGAGATAATATAACCTAGGTATTCTAATTGGCATTGTACAATAAGACATTTGGAACGTTTGATGAGGAATTTGGCAGTGGTGAGTTTGGATAAGACAATATCAAGGTGTATGAGGTGGTCTTGCAAGGTTGTGCTATAAATGAGTATGTCGTCGAAGAAAACAACGGTGTATTTGTGGAGGAATGGGGCTAAGAGTTCATTCATGGTGGCTTGGAATGTGGAGGGGAAATTTCAAAGGCCAAAGGTAATTACCTTGTACTCGTAATGACCATGGTGTGTCTGAAATGCGGTTTTGGGGATATCATTGGTGTGCATTCTGATTTGTTGAAACCTTGTTGTAGGTCATGTTTGGAAAACCATGAAGCTTGACCGAAATATTCCAAGAGTTTGTCGATGGTAGGCATCAAAAATCTGTCTTTGACAGTGTTTTAAGCGCGCGGTAATCGACGCAGCAATGCCATGATCCATCCTTCATTTTGACAAGAAAGATGGGTGAAGAGAAGGGGTGACTATAACAACCCATTTTTCGCTAGTATTATTTTGAATTATTTATTATGTGCTTGTACATCATTATTTGTCTCTGTGTGTATTTTATTCGGGATTAGTGGGTTTTGGCTTAAGAAGGATATTCTAGTCATTTTAGACTTAGGGGTATTTTGGTCATTTGGTGAGAAAGGGTAAATTAGTCATTTTGTTACGAGAGTTATTTTAATGTTTTTAGTGGGAATTATTATTTTTACTAAGTTACTAGTGAGTTGGGATAATTATTTAAGAGACGGTAATTATTCGTTATTTTGATGGTTTAAGTGTGTAGTAACTTTGGTAAATTAGTTGGTAAGAATATTGAACTCATTAAGACAACTAGAGACTAAGCCCATTTGTGTAGTGACTATATAAACACTAGTCTTTTGAGAAAATTAGGTCATTACCTTCATTCACTCGTTTTTACAAAACATTTTGAGATAGAGGTAGAGAGAGAAAAAAGATCTAGAGGAGAAAAGAAGAGCTAGAGAGAGAAAGCTTGGGATTGGAGGCTAAGAGCTAAATTGAAGCTAGGAATTGGATTCTTGAAGATTAGAGGTAAGGGGGATAGTCTATTTTCACTAATTAAGCTATAATATCTTAATTTCACTTATGGGTTTAAGTGCTTTTGTGATAATTATGAATTTTTATGGTTTTGAATGATAAAATCGTGCTCCTATTTAATGTGAAATTGTGGGTATGATAAACTTCATGAAATTGTTGTGTTAAGATCTTAAACTTCATAGTTGTTGTTGTTGTTGATTTGTTTTGATGAATTTTGATTATTTGGGTGTAAATCATGAATTGAAGTGTATAAGTTTTGGGGTTGAATTTGGGGTCAAGGAGATCAAAATTGAGGATTTTGGATGAAATTTGAGTGAGTTCCCGAGAGGAACCAAAATTCTGAGTTTGCTGTGTGCTGTCAAACTCGCCATGGCGAGTTAATCAGGCCATGGCAAGTTGCTTAGTACAACAACTCATGATTTTGGCGTTCCGGGCATCCGGGGTCGATCCAGGTGGTTCCAAACTGATTCTTTTGATGTAATTAAATGTATTTAAGCTTTCTAAACCTTTGGAAACATCAATTGAGTTAGATTGAACTTGGTTTTGTGAATCATATCATAAACTTTTGAAAATGACTCAAGAACATGAGAGTTTCCAAAAACTCATTTTCTCGAGGAAAAGTTGGATGGCTAAGGTTGTTTACTCTAGTTATGATTTATAAAAATGTTTTGGATGAGAATCATGGACTTTAACTTGGTTTTGTATTGAAAACTTGAATTCTTTGAAAAACGGCAAAACGATACGAACTTTGTGAAACTTTGGGATTGATGTGAATTGACCTATGAAACGTATATGTATATGCTGCTGCACTAATATGTGACTTGTGTGTATACTTGGTTGAGGAAATTGAGCTTGTTTACTTGAATTTTGACGAAATGATCGGAAAATACTAGTCCTTGCAAATATAGGCGAACCTTGTCAAAATAGGACTTTGTGGCCGGATAACTTACCACTTGCTTTACATTTGTAATGATATGCTAGAATAAGAATTAATCTATGATGTTTGGGTGTTTATTTGGATGAATGTTGTGATGTGGTCAATTGTCCGTATTTTATGAAAGATGTGATTTTGAATTTATATTCTCTAAGTGATTGATGTTGATGATGATTATGATAATGATTATGTTGATGTTGATATTATGTTTATGTTTGATGATGATTATGATGATGATTATGTTAATGTTTAATTATGATAATGATTATCTTGAAGTTTGATGATGATTATGTTGGTGATTTTGATAATGTTGAGTTATTGGCGACGAATTCTTAGATGCAATAGGCGATGACTTTGATGGTGTATGCATGTATTGAAAAATGTTGATGTTGATTGTTGATGAGTTGTTGCTGAACATATGCATTGATTGAGTCATATGTTCATGCATTCATAAATGTTGGTGTCAAATGTATATCCATATTGGCGACGACGAATTATTTTTATTCATATTGGCAAAGACCGGATATTTATATTCATATTGGCGACGACCGAATGTTTTGCATTCATATTGGTGATGATTATGATACAGATGTATCTCGAGGTTGTGACCTCGGTGTTGACATGGTACCACATGCTTCTAGAAGAGTCTAGAACATTGCATACATTTGAATATTTGGTGATTCGTGTCATAATTGAATATGTGACTTGGTGAATTTGTGCATTGGTGAAATTTGGTGAATGTTGTGATCATGTGGATTGGTGTATATGTGCATTGGGGGATTTTTGTTGATGGCTGGTTGTGAATAATTAAACTAGGCTCTAATTCTATGTCTTACTTGCTTGTGCTTATACACTTGGTGAATCTAGTTGATGATAATTTTTTTGGGTAATAGTATTGAGGTGAGAATTGTGTGTGTGTGTATATATATATATATATATATATATGATTTGGTGATTCCTTTAACAATGATGATTTCTTTGCTTATGCTTTGAAATGATGAATTGTATTTGTTGAGTTGATTAAGCAAGAGTGTATGTGATTTATATGATTGATGTTGTTAAGTGATGAGCTTATGTTGATGACTTGATTAGAGATTGAATATACTTGTTATGCATGAATCCTTGAATGCTTATGTTTGATTATAATTTAATTGTGAATTGTGGACTAACCCCCAGTGGTCCTTTGGTTGACCACCTTCCTTATCCGTATGGATGGGTAGACGGTGTGCAGGAATAATTTGCTTGCTTTGGTGAGTTGCTTGATGATAGCTAGGAGCTACCTCGTTTACCGTTTTCGGTGTCTTAGACTTTAGGGCTCTGATTAGGGGTTGGTCTTTGATGTTTATCTTTATTTTGCCTGTTGGAGATTTTTGAGACTATGTATTGGTAATGATTTGAGTTGTATGATGACATGGCTACTTGGTGACTTATTTAGTATGGATCACTGTTGAGATGATTTTATTAAATGTAGTTGTGATGATGTTTTAATTCCACTGTGATGTTTTGAGAAAATTGTTATTTATGCATGCTTGGTGATTTATTGGCGAAGTAACATCTAGATTCTTGATATGCTCATATCATTAGCGTAATTTATCGCTTTTAGAGTTTAGGGTGTGTAACATCCCAGTCGACTTTAAGCATTGTCGACTGACCCTACAAACCAACACGAGTCTTTTCAGCGTGTTTTGTCCTCACTCACACGCTTATCGGGAAACTTCCTGGTAGGTCACCCATCCAAAGACTACTCCAAATCAAGCACGCTTAACTGTGGAGTTATTATGGAATGAGCTACCAAAAGGAAGATGCATCTTGTTGATATAGGTAGTACCAAAAATTCTTATAAGCCTTCATTCAACCATGTAGTCCCATACATACACGGCCTTAGGATCCCTCTCATTCCAATGTGATTCGGTTCCTCTAGAAGCTGTCGGGAGCCACTCATTGTCGTGCCTTGTGCACCGGCGACCACTCCCCGCCCTCGTTAGCCTTGGGTGTTACAGGGTGTTACAACTACGACTGGGTTAAATGAGGTCGCATGACAACATTTGACCGACTTGTTTTTCTATTTCGATTTTTTTGTAATAGGGGTACCGGTAAGGTCTAAGGTTGACAATAGTGGAGTTAGAGAGGAGATGGATCTGGTAGTAAGGTTGGGTTTGTATCAAAGAGTTGTTGGAACTTGGTGAGTAGTTGTAGGATTTGTGGTGGCGCTGGTGTGGTTATTGATGTGTGTGTGGGTTGTGAGTTGGATTTATTTTCACTAGGTAGTAATTTCATCTGGAAAAAAGAAAATAGTGAATTGGTTTGGTTTGAGCGTATGATTTGTGAGAGGGATATTGGGTTTGGTTTGAAGGGAGCTTCTGAGTGGAGTGTAATGGGCCGACCCAAATAATTAAAGGACATGGACCAGTTGGAATAGTCCATTAGGACTGGGCCAAGACTCTGAAGCCAAGGGGCACCTAAAACGATTTCTGCACCACCTAAGGGGAGGGTGTAAAGGTCTATTTGGAAAGTTTGTCCCTGGATGGAGTGTTTGACGGAGGAGCTTTTGTGGGTGCATTCTAGTGTGTCTTCGCTGCCAACTATGTCACGAATAAGGGTGGGTGTTGGTGTTTAGGGTAATCCGAGGAATTTGGCGATGCGTGTTTGTATGAAGTTATAAGAACTTCCTCCGTCAACGAGAACGTTGACCAGTTTGTTGGTGATGGTGTCGGTGATTCGGATAGTGTTGTGGTAAGAGGTGTCAGACATCTCATGTAAGCTTTGTTGTGTTGGTGAATTAGGTTCTTGTGCTGTGAGAGGTTCGGTTTTTTCTGCTTTAGCTAGAATTGTGAGATCTGATGTATGGTGAGGTTCATCTTCCTCCCAAACGAGAAGGAAAAATTTGCCTTTGCAGCAATGGCCTGGTATGAATTTCTCGTTGCAATTGTAGCATAAATTGCGTTCTCGACGAGAGAGATTAGTTCTTCCGGGGTTAGTTTTTTGAAATTAACTTGGGATGGGAGAGTTGTGGGTGTGCTTGGGTTCTGATTTGGTGTTGGTGTGGTTTGTGGGTTTGTGAGTGAGGTAGAGTTAGAGGGGAAAATGGTTTTTTATCGGAAAGCGCGGTGGCGATCATTGATTTTGTCTTCCTGGATTTTGGCAAGGGTAGTGCTTGTGGCAGTGATAGAGGTTGGAAAGCTTGGACTTCTCGTCATATTTCCGGTATAGGTCAGAAACAAAACAACTGAGAAGGTATGGGTGAGTCAGTCTGACGATGTGGTTGGCTATGCATTCGAACTCATGGAGGTAGTTGTTTATGGTTCCGGTTTGGGTGAGCTTAAAGAGGGCACCGTGAGGCTCGTCATAATAGGAAGGAGCAAAACAGGTTTCGAGGGTTAAGAGGAAATCATGCAATGAATTGATGAGGTTGTTGCGGCTCATCCATTGGTACCATCTAAAAGCAAGGCCTTCCATATAAAATGAAGCTATGGTGAGGCGGTCATGTTCAGAGGTATGATGTCATTCAAAAAACTAGTTTATTTTGAAGATCCAACCGATTGCACCTTGGCCATCGAATTTGGGAACTTCAAGCTTCATGTGAGGTTAGTGTGGTTGTGGTGGTGTGTTTGAGTGGCGAGGAGTAGAGGAGCAGGAGGTGTTAACACGAAGGTTGTTAACTTCGTCGGTGAGGGCATCGATTTTGGCTGTGAGTTTGAGTACGACGACTTCCAAAGGTGAGGGTGGGGTGGTTGGTTCAATCATAACTAATCATTGGCTTCTATTTTGTAAAAGGACATTACAAGATAAAAATAAACCATAAAAGATAACACTAGTGCCTCAGCAGTAGTCTTGGATAAACTTCTAGAAGGTTCTGAATTGGTGACTCCCACATTGGTGATATAGTCTTTGAGGTAGTTGGGCCTTTTGGTGCTTTTCTTGGACAAGCCCATTGTGGTGGCGTCTTCAGCTGAAGGTAGTTAGAAAAGCTGCATGACAATTGAGAAAGATAAAGATCTAGTATGAATGGTGATGAAGGAAAAAAATGAAGATTTGATTTAATTTTAATCAATTCAATTTTTAATAATATTTTCTTTTATTTAAATAATTAGTAATCATAAAATTCTACATGGAAACTAATTAATTACATAAAACAAAGTCAACCACCACATAGACAAATTCTACTGACATAGGTTAAATGAGAGACCTAAAATAAAGAATCTGATATGATAGAGACAAAATCTTTTTTTTTATTTTAATAAGGACCAAAACTAGATTTACACCATATTACAAAGACAAAAAGAGGTATTAACCCTTCAATTAATTATTGCATTTTAGCCCATAATGATTTTGAATATTAAACATATAAATGAAATACTTTACAAATATTTGAACAATATATTTCTTTCCCCTCAAAAAGATATTTGAATAATATCAAAATTAGTATAGATGTGATTTGTACCATGCATGGTGGTGCAGACAGAGTTATAGCATGTTTGTTTCACAGTCATACCGATTTGTTAACACATGCACACCGTGCATCCCTTCACTGCTATAATTTCTTACTTCCTAAAAATCACAGTGGATTTGCCTATGGACGCAAGAATGACCATTGTATAATGTTACCAAACATAGTGCTTCATGTTGCTTGCACTTTTGTGTTTGGAATGTACAAACAGGTGAGTAAGCAATCAACCATCTGTCTCTTATATCTAATCAGAATAAGTAGTCTAAGCTAGATGTTGGGGCACAACTGAGGTTGAAGGCTGCGGCGGCGACGGCAATATATTCGGTTCATCAAATGGATTGGTTTATTTTTTAATCATTGTGAATGGTTCCTCCTGCTGTTGTTGAGCATTATTATTAGAAACTTGGTAGGGTTGCATGCTTAGAAATTGGGGTGGAATGTTAGGGGGAACACAAAAGACATTTTGGGGTACATCCAATGCCATGTTATATTGAGTAGGATCATGAATAGTCTGAAAATCAAAAGGGTTGGAATTCACTTGGCCTATCTGGTAACCTCCATCATTTTGTACCCCAACATTAGCTTCATTATATAAACCCTCAAGTTTTAACATGTCAACTTCGTCATCCTGCTTATTTTGAAGACCTACCTCTTTATTCTCTGCAACTGCAACCATATTTTGGTCAGAGCTGTTTTGCTCGGTAAAAAGTGCAACCTCCCAACCTGTTACTGGACTTGGTTCATTCTCATCATTGTTGGAATTCAAAGAATTTTTTGTGTAACATGCATAAAACAAACTAGTTATATACTTATGTTGAGTTGCATGATTACAAATGTAGGCATAGTTTATGGTTGATCACTTTAATAAGTAGTCCACTTTGAAAATGCGTAAAATTTAAACGACAATTGATGTCACTCATTAGAAGAACTAGAAGATGTTATTGTTTTCACTGTTGAGACGTTGATTTGTTCAATGTCGATTCGACAAAAACAAGGATAGAAAAATATGAGTTATTCAAAACTCAACTCATTCGTTTCTCTTATTTTTGTCGAAGAAACACTTATCGGATCATAGTCTTAATTGTGTGGAAGGCGTCAATTTTCATTAGATGCTCAGATGGATTTTAATGTCTTCCATCGACTCTTGAATATATTGCTAGAAGAAATTGAAAAAGAACGGAAAGTTGTACGGTACCGGTTGAAACAATTGCCAATGCTACTGGATTTTCATCAAATTCAGATGCACCTGTTAATAAGTCATACAAGCCCTAACATAACAAAGAAAATCATATATATGAGAACAAAGCAGGCCCATGGAATGATATAATAGAATATATAGTTGAAACAGAAAATAAAAAAGTACATTATACTTACCATAAGATCGGCTGCTTGTGTCGGTACAGTAGCCTCATTCTTGTCTGGAGAAGGATCTGACTCATCTACACTCAACAAATCACCTACACATGTTGCATCTTCTTTACCAGTACTTCCTTCCTCTTTGCCATTCTGATAATAAACAAATTATAATTGGAACACTTCCTTCGACTTTAAAATGAAAAATCGATGTTCAGAGCCTAGCTAGCATCATACCACTTCGTACTCAAGCATTAAAGTGTTGGGAGCCTCTTTAATATATTCTTCCATGGTCGTCATAAAGGAAGCAGGAGGCTGCAAATTACATTCATATATACATATATTCATCAAAAATTGTATCGTAGGATGAAATTACGTGCACATGAGTCTCATTTATTTTTAGTATCGCCGAATAAAAGGAAATATATATGTACACCTGTTTGATATTGATGAATTTATGCCCCCTTCCAAAGTCTAGGGCCCTGCAGGTCTCAAAGAACTGAGATAACCTCTCTGCCTACAACAACAAACAAACTTCAGTTGGAAGGGCAGAATAAGAAAATGGTTATTCATGAAAGGCTCAACACCATCACCTGACTTCCAGATTTTCTATAAATCTTCAATGCACTAATCGCATCATCACGGTTCATCTCGAAAAACTATGTGACACAAAAAATAAAAGTCAGTCAATATTTTCTTACATCAATCATACATGCATATACACAAGTCAAAGTATATATTGTGCACCTTGTCAAGTAGTTCCACCACTCTAACAGTTATTGCAACATATATTTTAACACTTTCCGCAGCAATCTGAACAAAATGAACAATATGAACATAGGGATCTAAATCGAAGAAAACAAAATTGCAATTTCAAAATTATGATATTATTTTTTTACCATTGAGAGAGCATACTGAATCAAACGATTAAAAGAAGACGCACCCCCTGGCTGCAGAAAAAACAAAAGAATGAGTAGTTAAAACTAGCAAAGGTGCAAAAATAACAACACACTGATCATGAATATAACCTTGGAATCAAGTAGCCGAAATAGAAGATTTTGTAGGG
>Ga0315915_1008890_pt1 | contig 11608 bp, 2 predicted proteins | sample MpolbnodulesMG_FD_207738 | JGI IMG/M metagenome (GOLD analysis project Ga0315915, IMG submission 207738) | Medicago polymorpha root nodule microbial communities from Los Angeles, California, United States - branched nodules | ecosystem: Host-associated > Plants > Roots > Nodule | place: USA... | reverse complement strand
TATTATTATTATTATTATTATTATTATTATTATTATTATTATTTTCATTCAATTTTATTATTATTATTATTTTGAAGGGATATACATATATATTCACAAATATATATTTGGGTTAAATTTGATTTTGGTCCTTACAAATATTTCAACTTTTCGTTTTTATTCCTTTAAAAAATTTCTTCAACTTCTAGTCCTCCAAAAAAATTTCATCACCATTTTTTTTTCTCTGCTTTTAAGTCAACTCATATGTCCTCATGTAACTGTTGTCGGTGGTGGTACAATGAGTTTTGTACTCTGCACCACCGATCCACCCCTCACGGGTTGGATTGACCCTCTCCAAATGCTCTCACCTCTATCTTAAACTCATCACCACCTTCCATCTCCTACCCCTAAAATCCACACCTTCAAGGTCTCGATGTAACATCGCTTTAGGGTGGTGCGCTCAACTGGTGGCACCACTATCGAGACCCAACTAGGTTGTGTTTGTTTTGAAACTTGTTAGATGTTTCAATATGTTGTTATTGTGTTTCTTTTAGCCTGTTTGCTTCAGCTTTTCCAACCCACTTTTTCTATAAAATCACGTTTCAAACTACGTTAACCCAAAAGCTTCAATTGTTAGCTTTTAAAAATCGCGGTAGTTTTTGCTTTGTAAATCCCCCAAACTTGCTTTTGTGCTTGCAAACTCCAACCCAAACAAGCACTTTATGTGTGTCAATTTTGTTCTTGTTCACGGTGGTGTGGTCTAGCTCGAAGTCTTGGTTCAGTTTCAGCCAATGGGCGTTTTGGTGACTTCTAGAGGTGTTTGCTTTGTTATTCGATTTGTGGTGGAATCTAAAGGAGTTTATGAATAGGCGAGTGTCCGGTGTTTACTTGGACATAATTCAACTAAATGATTTTAAAGATTAAATTTAATAAAACTATTATTAAAGTAATTGTTTGAGAAAATAAAGCACATAATTATGATATAAAAAATAATGTTGAAGAATCAAAAATAATTTTTCATTCGAAATAAACTATGAAAGGGTAAGTACAAAAAAAAATAAAGCACATAAGTTTTTTTTATGAAAAAGAAGAAAAATAAAGCACATAAGTTTTGATTAAATGTATGGTAGAAAAATAAAGCACATGAGTTTATGAAAGGATAAATACAAATATATAAAGCACATAAGAAGAAAAATATTACATGTATGTTAGAAAAATCTAAAAGCATGTATGGATAAAATAACTATTTTTTTATGAAGTTAAAATAGAATTAAATATCAAAAGACTATGACTTTTCAGCACAAGGTGTGTCAGGAAAAAAAAAGTTAAATCAAAGTGTTACAAAGTTTAAGCGATGAAACAAGCAAGCGAAAAATCAAATTACAAACTAAGTGATAGCTCCCAAGCACAAATTTGGGTTAAGCCACCAAAAATTGTAATCAAAAGAGAATGTAGCGTATTTCGCTTTCAACCACCAAAATGTTTGTGACTTAATTTTGTCAAACAATTGATGCAAAAAGTGCTCCTTATGCTTTAAAATTCACCATTTGTTTCATTCTAAATCACTCAAATGCAAGATAGCCACAAAAGATACACAACTGATCTGATATGAGACCTGGAGCTCCAGTAAATACCCTAGCCAATGAAAAACCAAACACAAAAAAAATTCAAAAAATTGTAGTGTAAAAACAAATGGTTAATATAACAGAATAATATTAGACAAACAAATATTTCAAATAAAACACTATAAAAAAAATACTAGTATTATACTCCCTCCGTCCGATAATAAGTGAACCTTTTATAAAAAAAACATAGTCCTAAAATAACTGATCTATTTAACTTTTCAATGCAATATTAATAACATTTTTTCAATTACAACTATAATTAATACTATTTTCATCCTCCCAATTCAATATATTATACTTTGCATTTATGATAATGGTAAATGTACCAATCCTTGACAAGATCACTTAAAATCATTTTTGTCTCTTCTTCACTAATACATTTGTCTTAATAAGTGTGAAATAAGCAAAAAAATTCTCACTTAAATTGAGACGGAGGGAGTGTTAGTTTTGCTAAAGCACGATGAAAAATGACAAATATTAATATTTGATATAGTTAAATGACTTAATTACACTTTTGGTCCTCGCATTTTAATCAGCTCACGAAAATGGTCTCATCTCTTTCAAATCGAACAAAATTGTCCTAAACTATCATGTTTTTTGCAGTTTTAGTCCAACCTCCTATTTTCAACTCCAGAAACGCAGAGAAATGACAGTTTTAGGTAGTTTTAGACCTACCCCCTATGCTCAACCATGAAAAAAACAAGGAATAAAACATGTGGGTACAAGGAATCTACTCTATTCAGCACACTAACCAAAAAAACCCTAATTTGAAACATATCTTAGAAATTAAGGTTTTTTGGTTAGTGTGTTAAATAAAGTGGATTCCTTGTGCCCACCTACTTTATTCCTTGTTTATTTCATGGTTGAGCATAGATGGTAGGTCTAAAACTGCCATTTCTCTGCGTTTCTGGAGTTGAAAATAGGAGGTAGGACTAAAACTGCAAAAAACATATAATTTAGGGACAATTTTGTTCGATTTGAAAGAGGTAGAACCATTTTCGTGAGCTGATCAAAATGCGATGATCAAAAGTGTAATTAAGCCTAGTTAAATAGGACCTTAGCTGTCTTCGTGAGTTTAGATAAGTTGATAAGGACATTCCATAATACACATAAGAGTCTAAGTTTAGACTTTAAATTTCTCACATATTCATTATAAAATATCAATTTCTAACCATTAAATTACTTAAAAAAATGAAAATAGGACCTTAAGAATGGGAGGCACCCAAGATATTTTCATATCTTCAAACCTTTAGACTTACTCTGAAAATAAAGTCCTTGATTATTAGGGGCTTATAGTCACACACCGACACACCTGACCCTCCCACGTACAACTTCAATTTTATTTTTATGATTAAGAATTGAATACGGTAACCTCTAAAATTTGCAACACTCGCGTATATATACAAAATTTTGCAACACTCGCATACATATGAGTATGCATGGTTTGGTTCGGAATAAAAATTGAAACTGAACTCAACTGTCTGCTAAATTTAAACTGAACCCCTAGTATATATATTGAGTATCAATTATTTGTGCTAGACCTCATTGACAAGTTCAATGTTTTTTGATTTGCCATGATATTAGAAGGAAGTTTCCACCACCACATTAATTTTTGACAGGGAACTTTTTTTCTTTTTGACAAAAAATTGACGGAGAACTTATAAGACACATAATAAGATGGGTTATCCTCTCTTATCAGAACACAAGTACAATATTTGTTGTCAACTGACCGCAATCATTATATCATAAATGTTAATGTTAATTATTAACAAAAACTAAAATATTAAACAATAATTTTTAGGATTTGAAAATCAAATTAGCTTTTCGTAAAAGTCAAATTTATCATTGAAGTTTTTCCCCAAAATAAAATTATGCCAAAAAACTAAATACTTAAAAGGTATTAATTAAAGTTTCCTAAAATGTACGCATTCAATACTTGTCAAGGAAAGATATAATATTCTTTAAAAAAAGAAGAAGGAAAGATATATATTATTTTAAGTACTTTTTATGATAATAACGAATATATTGCTGAGAATCTTAAAAGAAAAATCAATGTTTTAAATTTATAATCATGTATTTACTCTTTTTTTTTGGAATGGAATCATGTATTTACTCTTTGTTTGTATTTATGTATAAAGATATTTCATAATAATTAAAAAACAAATCTTTACGAAGAGGAAACCTAATGAACATTTTATTCTTACAATTATTATCTGCATATATGAAGAACTCAAGGCTTCCCCAACTTCCACGGGATAGACAAAAGCGCCTTTAACATTTCTTTGATTGATAACTCTTATTCATCATCCAATTATTTAAAGTCATGCATATTAGAATTTACCTAAAAAAATAGTCATAGTATGTGGTCCAATATTAATATTTTTATTTTTATTTATTACTTTCTTTTTAGGGCTATTACTTACTTTTTATACTTAAAATCATGTATTATAGTCTATATCTAGTCTAGAGTAATATTATTATATAAAAGACGCCTTAATTTTTTAGGAACTTCTACGGTACACCCGCAAATTAAAGTGTACCGGTACTCCTACTTCAAAAATATTTAAATTAACTATTATTTTTATGGAATAAAGAGCTATTTGTTGATATTTATATTTTAGAAAATGTCATTTCATAAGAAAAAACATCATTTTAATGTTTATAAAAATCATACTAATTTTTTTTACATTTTATTGTAAAAAATAATCAAAATTCTCTATCATGAGTACCAAAAATTCATAAATATTTTATTTTATTTCTTCGACGTTTTTGGTAAATAAGATTTAATTATTATAATTATAGGTGACATAAAACAATTTTTCTCTTCAAAAAATAACACATTTAACTATTAATTTATTGATTTGGTGTACCAATACACCCAAATTTTTGAGTGTACCATAGAATTTGTCTTATTTTTTATTTTATATAAACGACAACTCACCATTATGGTGTTGAATTCCCTTCAAAAACAATTATGGTGTTGAATTTTCAGTTTTGGTATAAATTTATATTTTCCAAAGATGTCAATATATGCATTCCAAATTGTTGACTACGAAATAACTTAATTATACTTTGTAAATAAAAAACTTAAATACATTCCTTAAAAAAAAAAAAAACTTAAATACATATTTTGACGCCATTAATATTGTGGTACTCTTATAAAACTAATATCATAACCCGACACACATTGTTTTGATAGCCATCCACATTGAAACACATTTCAATTTCAATCATCATGACTTCCAATATTTGTGTCTATTTGTTGTTCTCTTATATTACAATCATTCACTTAATTTTAACATTGGCTCATTCGGATAATTATATCATTCACATGGACTTATCAGCTATGCCAAAAGCATTTTCAAATGAAAATAGTTGGTATGAATCCACTCTCTCTCAAGTTACTACCAACAATCTCAATAATCCTACCTTTTCTAAGATCATTTATACATACACCAATGTTATGAATGGTTTTAGTGCAAATCTATCACCTAAAGAGCATGAAGCTCTCAAAACCTCCCCAGGGTACATTTCATCAACACCTGATTTACCCTTGAAGCTTGACACAACACACTCGCCACAATTCCTTGGCCTTAATTCATACAAAGGGGCATGGCCAGCTTCTGATTATGGCAAAGATGTCATTGTTGGTGTGATTGATACTGGTGTTTGGCCAGAAAGTGAAAGTTTCAAAGATAATGGCATGCCTCAAATTCCTTCAAAATGGAAAGGGAAATTATGTCAATTTGAAAATACCAACAATTCGTCTTTTTGCAACAAGAAACTCATTGGAGCTAGATTCTTCAACAAAGGGTTTTTGGCAAAATATCCAAATCTTAGTAACACAATTTTGAACTCCACACGTGACACAAATGGTCATGGGACACACACTTCAACAACAGCAGCTGGGAATCAAGTTGATGGTGCATCATTCTTTGGTTATGCAAACGGAACAGCAAGAGGAATAGCTACATTGTCTAGAGTAGCTATGTACAAGACTGTGTGGGGCCAAGATGGAGATGCAGAGTCATCTGATATAATAGCCGCAATTGATGCCGCAATATCTGACGGTGTTGATGTTCTATCAATATCACTAGGTATGAACAATGTATCTTTATATGAAGATCCAATCGCAATTGCCACTTTTTCAGCTATGGAAAGGGGTGTTTTTGTGTCTACTTCAGCAGGTAATGATGGACCTTCCTTTAAAACTCTTCACAATGGAATACCTTGGGTGATAACTGTTGCTGCAAGTACTTTGGATCGTGAATTTCGTGGGAATCTTACACTTGGTAATGGAGTCTCACTCTCTGGCTTCTCCTCTTATCTAGGAAACTTCTCTGCTAGTAATATTCCAATTGTTTTCATGGGTAGGTGTGACAATATTACACAACTAATCAAAGTGAAGAGTAATATTGTTGTCTGTGAAGACAATAATGGAACTCTTTTTGATCAAGTTTCTCATTTGCTTATAGTACAAGTTGTAGGAGCTGTTATTATATCAAACACTTCACAAAATAATCTAGAACAACTTTCATGGCACCCGCTTCCCGCCATCCTTATTAACAAAACCAATGGAGAAATTGTCAAAGATTACATACAAAGTAACTCTAACTCCAGTTCAATAGAAAAAATGTCTTTCAAGATAACATCTTTTGGTGCTAAACCAGCTCCTAGTGTGGATTTTTATAGTTCAAGAGGTCCTTCAGCAAGTTGCCCAAATGTCTTGAAACCTGATATTACAGGTCCTGGCTCATCAATCTTAGCTGCATGGCCTACAAATATTCCTGTGTTGGAGTTTGGGTCAAGTAAAGTCTTCAGCAAGTTCAAATTTTTAACTGGAACATCTATGTCATGTCCTCATGTTGCCGGTGTAGGAGCACTTTTGAAAGGTGCACATGTTGATTGGAGCCCTGCAGCTATTAGGTCAGCAATGATGACAACATCAGACATATTTGATAATACTAAGGAACTTATCAAAGACATTGGAAAAGATAACAAAGCAGCAACACCTTTTGCATTGGGAGCTGGTCATATCAACCCTAATAGAGCACTTGACCCTGGTCTTGTTTATGATGTTGGTGTACAAGATTATGTTAATCTTCTTTGTGCACTCAACTTCACACAGAAAAACATCACTATCATTACAAGATCTTCTACCAATGATTGTTCTAAACCTTCGTTGGATCTCAATTACCCTTCTTTTATTGCTTTCTTCAATGCTGCAAATTCTTCTTCAAGGACCACCCAAGAATTTCGTAGAACAGTTACCAATGTTGGTCAGGGAAAATCGATTTATGTTGCTCACATTACTCCAATAGAAGGGTTCCATGTTAGAGTTATCCCAAATAAGTTGATGTTCAATAAGAAAAACGAGAAGCTAAGCTACAAGTTGAGGATTGAAGATACAAGAATGACACAAAAGAATGAAGTTTCTTTTGGATATCTCACTTGGCAGGATGGGAAGCATGTGGTGAGGAGCCCTATTGTGGTAACAACCCCCAATTTCAATTTGTAGATCAATATATCAAATCAAAATCAATATATTAATACAACTTGAATAAAAAAAAAATAGTACTCGTTACAATTTGCTATTACAATGGTACTTATAACCATCATCACTTAAACTTGACATGCTTTTTATTTTTGTTTAACATTTGAAATTTGAACAAGTGATACTGAGTACATTCTATATATTTGAACATCAATGTCAGTTTATAATTGATTTTTCCTTGCTGGTGGTAACTTGTAAGTTCTGTTTCAGGTATCAACAACTTAGATTATTTTTGTGTAGGCAACTTCTGGTGGAATTTTTGTTTAGCATAAACTTGGTTTTCAATTCTCGCCACTATATTATACCTTGATTAAACAATTTAAATCTTGTTTGAGAGAGTTAAGACAGTTGTTCTAGTATTTTAGTCCAAGAAGTTGGTAGAGAGAAACAACTTTCTATACTGCATAATCCTAGTTGCATCAAAATAAACTCATTTTATTATTTAAATCATCTGTAACATTGTAAACCAATGATACATCCATTTTTCATATATTGAATTAATGTCATGAGTGGTAATGAGTCTAATCAAGTTAATGTGCAGATTGTTTCAGTTTCATTGTTTACCATTAATTGAAAAAGTTTAATGAAATTAAAGATTAAATAGACAGGAAAAATGAAATTGATGGAACTAGAGATGAAAGAAAACCTCAATTTCCTTTCAAACAGATTCTAGTCAGGCTCTTCATCTCAGAATCTTCAACAACATAAACTTAGTTATATTATATTTTAAGGAAACCACCAAATTTGTCATTGCCTTTTTAACGCGCTCTCAAATAAGTTTATGAGACTATGAATATTTCAAATATGTCTTTGACCCTGTCAAACATTACTTATATTCGTTTCTCTATTAAACTCTATTGTAACCCGTTTCACTTAGGTCCTTATGTTTAACTACTTACTATCAATAGGACAATTGTGAAACGACATTAAACAACCGAGCTCGACAAAAGGACGATTGTGATTAACATTTGACCGAGTCAGAAATGTATATGAAATATTCATAATTTTATGGATCTATTTATTTAATCATGGAAGAATTTGATAGTTCACTTGTCACAATTTGATGGTCATTTCTCTGTTGTTTAGACAATGCTTCATCCTCCTTCCTATCTCCCCACGCGGTCATGATAGTCACAATCACAGAGAGACAGATACACACCATTGTTGAACTGAAAGTAGACCTACCTCATAATCCTCACCATGTGTAGAAGATCACTCTCTCTCATATTACCCTATTAAAAACCCACTCAACATTTATTTTTATTTGTTTTTGGTTATCTTTTAGTAATTCTTAGTTGCCTTTATATAATTCCATGTTGATTAATTTATCTATGTTGTTTTTGAATTATTTGGATTTCCAAATTCTATTGTGAAAGAAAATATCTATCGAAGTTGTTACTAGGGTTGAGTCACGATCAAGACGCTCTTTTTAAGCCGTTTCGTGACACTGTTCAAAAATGAGCAAGACAGACTATCAACCACGCCGCCTCCAGGATAAAAACAAGTTCAGCTACAATGTGCGGTTAACTATGCACAACATAAAAATCGTTTGAGATTTACACCTTCAACAACATTTGTGGATAAGATAAACAAGAAACAAATCCACAAAAGTGGAATAAACAATAATAATGACGAAAAGTGGAGTAAACAAAAGTGGAGTAAACAACACTTTTGTGGTTGAGACTTAGATGAATTTGATGTATCCTATGGGAACCCCTAATTTGTTGAACTCCTTTGAATATCAATGAAAGTCTAGTTTTTATTCATATTACTTTATGTTCAATGCTTTTTATATGTTTATCATCGACTACTAACCCTAACTTTATGAATATGCAAATTGATCTTAGAGATTGAATGACCACTAACCCTGCATTTTGACTCTGATCTAGGTAATAAGTTTAACCTAATAATAAAGTTAGAGATAGATCATTATTAGGTTATGACATAGGGATCAACGTTTTGTTAAAACCTCCAACGGTTTCGAATTCACTTAAGAGATTAAGGGGTAATTTTTTTTGGATACTAAAATATTGAAAAAATCTCTAAAAAAAAGCTATTTGAAATAGCTTTTCATAAAAAATCATTTTGAAAGATGTCATTTTTAAAAAATGTGTGATTTTTACTATATAAAATCTCGAGCAATGAATATTTAAGTTAGTGGACGTCAAAATCTATTTTTTAACTTATATAAAATAAGTTTGAGATAACTTCTACTGTTTTTTAGTAAATTTCCAAAAAAATCTATTTTTTGAAATACAAAGAAAAATCCATTTTTTTCATTTCACACTGGCTCAAACTCTTATTACTTGGTGTTTAATCTTCTACTCTTCTTCCAACTTCACACCAATGTTCCAACAATCTAGATAAATATTTTTGTACCTAATACATGTGTCAATTGTTTAATTTCAACATTTGATTTTTATGTGAATGGCTTGTTTGACAATGCTGTTTGATTATCTATCGTAAGCGTGTTTAATCGGAGTTTAGATTGTACTAGATCAAGTTTGAGTATCCAAATTGAAATTCCTTTTATTTATTTTACCGTAGATACAATTTATAAACATTGCGGAAACTATAATAAATTAGAGTGTGTAAGAGCAGACACATAACAAACTACTTGTACTATACAACCTTATCATAGGTATAGCCTTTAAAAACACTGAAATTTCAAAAGAATGTTTACACTAACCCCAGCTTAGTGACTTACAGATTCAGAGCAACTCAACTTACCATTTATAATGTAGCAGAATCTGAACGTATTGATATTGTTTCATGATATGCTATACAATACAAAATGTTGTCAAATAGCGGCGCTGTAGCATTATTGTTTAGAGGAATTTGAACAAAAATTTCCAATGACTTACCAGCACAGTGTTGATTACCGAAAGTTTTCCACTGGGATTGGGCTGAGCAAAATGGTTTATATTGTTGTACTCAATATAATTAAGGAAGATAGGTAAGCATTGTGAAAGCAAATATAAGCATCAGGTATTTAAAAAAATGAAAGGCAAAGGAAACAAAGAGAAACAAAACAATACAAAAGATGGTGATGACATGGAGTTTTCTAATTGTCAATATTGTTATTTTGGAAAGAGTTCTCTAGATAAAAAGGAAAATCAGCTGTCAATACAATAAACAGGAAGCTCTAGCAAGAGAAAACTCACTACCTGCACTGATTGCCATGCAGCTTCGTCTGGTGTTGAAGAACCATCGTCGGAGAATATATTCCTGGAGAAAAACATGGATGAGGTTATACTTTTTCTTAAAACTTGGGTTGGGCCTAATTCAACTTATAAACATATTTTCGGGTCATATCTCATTCAATGTTGGACTCTCAATACACCCCTCTCACGCTCAAGAACGCGCATCTGGTGCATATCAACGAGTAGCCCAATAGCAGACAGCCCAATGGATCATGGATAAGCTTTGATACCATCTTATAATTGGGATTGGACATAAATCAATCCTTACAAAACCGACTTGTATGGTCGATGGTGTCACCTTTTATAAACTCATTTCAAGCTTTATCTCTATTCTACGTGGGACTTGAAATTTTCCCAAATTTAAAACCTTTTTTCAAATTTCTTCTCAATCATTAAAAATCAATTTGGTGAGTACCAAAAGGATGAGATAAGATAATGGCAGTGTAGTTCAATCATGTCATTACCTCATTTTGTCATAAAGAGGGAATTATCCATGAGTCTTGTGTCAAAACACAACAAATTCGTTTTTAATGATTGAGAAGAAATTTGGAAAGACATTGCTGCAACTGGCATTAACGACTCTTAGAATTTGGGTTGAGCCTAACTCAACCCCTACAAAAGAGCTTGTAAGGTGAGGGATGTCTCTCACTTATAAACATATTTTCAGACTGTATCTATTCTGACGTGGAGCTCTCGACATACCCCGTCACGCCCTGGGTATCCGATGCATGCATCTAAGTGACCAGTAGCTCAATGGATCTTGAATATGCTTTAATATCATCTTAGAATTTGGGTTGGGCATATCTTATCCAATGTGGGACTCTCAACACTTTTGTAATGATATAAGAAAATATCATATAATATAATATCTTTGGTATTATGATGACACTAGGTCATATAGCACTTTTGTTATAGTTTTTATGTAATTTTGGTTGAGTTCAGGTGATTATGCATGAGTTAAAAGCTGCAAACAGACTGATTTTTTATGCTGAAACAAAGGAGAAATCGTGCTCCGATTTTTAGCATCGGGCTACGATTTTTCTGCAACTTTGAGACATTTTGTCTCGTAAAAAATCGTGCTCCAATTTGGCAGACGCGCCAGTTGTGATCTGAATTAAGTGAAGTCATCGTGCTCCGATTTACAGCATCGAAGTACGATTTTAGCGTTTCTGGGAATTTTCCTATAAAAGGGAAGTTATTTTCTGAAGGAAAGGGTTGGAATTTTGGAGAAAGAAACGAACTTTTGG
>Ga0315915_1008878_pt1 | contig 11616 bp, 7 predicted proteins | sample MpolbnodulesMG_FD_207738 | JGI IMG/M metagenome (GOLD analysis project Ga0315915, IMG submission 207738) | Medicago polymorpha root nodule microbial communities from Los Angeles, California, United States - branched nodules | ecosystem: Host-associated > Plants > Roots > Nodule | place: USA... | reverse complement strand
AATAGTAAAAGAAATAAAATAAACATTAAAATATACTTACATCGGCATCGACCCAAATCCTGCATGCCACATGTCCACCAAAGTGAGGTAAAAGCGTGAGGTCAGAAGGCCCCCCTGCATAGCCGTCTAGTCCGGCCTCGTACACCACCATCGGCACCTCTTGAAAACGACCCCCACCATCATGCTGCTGAGGCTGCTCAATATCATCCTGCTGCTGAGCCTCCTCAATATCAGGCTGCTCCTGCTCAATATCATGCTGGTCCTGCTCAAGAACATGCTGCTCATGAAGATCCTCATACTGATGCTGCTGATACGCATCAAACTGATACTGGTGAGGCTGAGGCTTCTCAAAATGATACGCTTTATCCTGCGCCTACTCATACACCTGATAATCCTGTTGATACTGTGTCGGGTCCACCGTCTGGGATGGACCCGTATGTGACGTTGATCCCCCAGCAGCATCAACGCTACCAAGTCTCGTTCCCCCACCTCTCCCTTGACCAGCCATAGGAGGGCGTAATGCTTGTTTCTCCCTCCGAAAGCTACCAGTAGGGGCAGGCTTCCCTGTCCTAAATCTGTCACTCCTATCCTGAGGCGGCTCAGGCGGTCTCTGAGACGTATTCCTCTGAGACATATCTGCACAACATTTCCAACAATTGAACAACAACAACATTTATAATCAACAACAACAATTCAATCTGTAAACTACAATTCAATCTGTAAACTACCACATTGTCTTGAAACTAACTATAATCAACATTAACAAATATATTTCTAACTAATTTCATCATTAACAATCCAAAAAACAAAAAAAAATATCATTTAGACATTTTATCATACACATAGAGTGCAATTTTCAAACAAGTAAGAAATCTAATATTTCTAAACCAAAAACTACCACATTGTACCCTAAACAACATATAAAATACAATTCCTAACTTAATTCATCCTTAACAATCATCAAAACTAACATGCAAGCCAAATTTCTAAAAACCTAAAAATATCTAATTTCTTCAAAAAATCACAAAATTTGAACAAAAATTAAGCAATGATGTAGAATAAGCAACACTTACTTGTTCAATTGCATGATTTAATGATGATTTGCTTGAGTTTAGTGAAATTCACACTTGGAGGGAAAATCGTATTTGAGAAGTTTGAAAATATGGGAGTTTTGGTTCTGTTTTGCTGTATAAACACTTAAGTCACGCTGCGTGACTTAACTAACGCGGCGTGGCTTAAGTGGCGCAATATCATAACGTGCGTTAGTTAAGTCACACAATGTGACTTAACTAACGCAGGAGCATTATTGTCCAATCAGCTGGGTGGGAGCGAAACGTGCAGAGCGAAGAGCAGTTATCTAATAATTTATATAAGAAAAAAAAATTGTCTAACAACAAGTTGCTTTGGCCAAGTGGTTAAGGCGTGTGCCTGCTAAGTACATGGGGTTTCCCCGCGAGAGTTCGAATCTCTCGTTGAGTCTAATAAAACCACATACGACAAAACTCTCAAATTTTAAAGTTGTTCTTGCATTCACATGGTTCGAAGTCAAAACCTCTATATATACAAGAAGAAACTATTGACATCTTATCTATGTACTTATTGTATGTCATCCAATCACTCTTGAATTACAGTCTTGCAAAACTGGTTTAGTTAATCTGGATTTTAATAATGACATTAATTTTTCTAGTAGTAGAGAAATAAATGTAATGGATCATATCATTTGCACAGACTTAGACGTAAAAGAATAAAGGCTAAATTACTCCATGGGTCCTTTAAGTTTGAAGTTTGTAGCAAATTGATCCTTTAAGTTATTTTAGCCACATATAAGTCCTTTAAGTTTGAGGTTTATAACAGATTGGTTTTAAGTTATTTTGGTCACAAAAAAGTCCTTTAAGTTTGTAAAAGTTTTCCATTTAGTCCTTCTACCACATCATTGTTTGGTTAATAGAAGGACTAAATCGAAAACGCTTACAAACTTAAAGAACCAATCTGTTACAAACCTCAAACTTAAAGGATCCATTGAGTAATTTAACCAAGAATAAACTATATATAGCTGGTGATAGGCAGTAACTTTTAAATAAGCATAGTTGTTCTTCGTGAGCAGGCTTATATATACTAAGGCTTTGTTTGCGAGTTTGGAGGGGTAGAGAGGGGAAGGCTTGGGAAAAAAGGAATGAGCAAATGGAAGAAATAGAGGAAAATGGGAGATGAGGGCTTTGGGGGTTAACTTTTCTTCATAATACAAAACCCTCCTCATTTGGAGGAACTAAAAAATTGTATTGGGGGAGGGTTTTGGGGGGTTTTGGAGAGTTAATAAGAATTATTCAAATTTAATCTATGCTGTTATAATATTTTTAAAATTAAAAATAAAGTAATCATATGCATTAATTTATCATTCTCTAAAAAACTACTCTTTTAAATTTTTTTGAAAGATTTCTCTATTTCTTCGTATATTTTGCACCCGTCAAAGCCTTTCCTTTAGAATTAACTATAACAAGTGAAGTTATTACCTTGATAATGTTCATGATGATGAGTTATTACCGACCACAATAACAAGAAAAAATGTTCTTGGTGGGGGATGAGTTTGGATAATTAATCATGTGTAATACATGAACTCGATCGAATAATCTGACAGAGTGAATAACTTAGTTGATTCATGTTAGAAATAAATAGAAAAACATGAATCTATTAAATACAAGTTTCATCTATCTCTTTGTATATAATTTTTTCCGTCAGGAATACAAATCAAGAAAATCAATCCTATATAGTATGTGCGGGAAGAAACTAAACGAATCGTAACAGGGGAGAGACAGAGCATTGTGATTCAAAGAATTTTTTTTTATATAGTATGAGAGACAGAGCGTTGTGATTCAAAGAAACTAAACGAATCATAACAGGGGAGAAAGTTGAACTTTTATGTGAATGTGTTGTGATTTATGTAGTATGAGAGATTCACAAATTTTTTACTCTTTCCCTTTTTTACTAGTCTGAATTGATGCACTTAGTTCTTGAAGTTCATGCTTCCAACTGCTTCTGCTTCTATTTTACTACCTCTATTAGCATTGATGTGATCATTAAGTTTTATAGGCTCTGAGTTTCGTATATATTATGTTAGTGTTTCTTTTGCTACTTCCTTTTTGATGTTCAAATTATTCAGAGGGCTGAGTCAAAGTTGTTTGGAATTTTGGCTTTATGATCTGTAGCATACCCTATACTAATTACTTGGATTTCTTGCTTATTGACAGAGAGCAACAAATGAAGTTATAACAAGTGAAGTTATAATCGCATTATTTTCGAATTCATATTGAAAAATACATTAAAAAACACATGACATGACGGTTATTGTGCTTATGCAGCCTGTTTTTAGCTCATTTAGATCATAGACAGATTGTAGAGAAAACCTATATATATGATATCTTAAGTTAACTGTTGTATACGAGAGAGTCATTTCATTCATACATTAACAATACAAATGTACAATTGAGTCAAAACTACTATTGTACATCTAACCGAGTTCATTTGCGATTTTTCTGTTTCGGAATGTGTGGAAAAAAACTAGTAGTGAAAGACTTTCATAAGTCCTACCAGCAAGTCAGTTTGAATCTACTTCTAATTACTGAAAGGATTTGAAATTTTTCTTAAGTTTTAAAGGTGTTTACCAATAAACTGTCTGACGGAGCTTCGGGAAAAAATTGAAGTCTAGGTGCTAATTTCTATTTAGGCGATAAGATTAGTTAAAATAATCATGTTCAACTTTAAGTTTTTGAGTATTTGTGAAAAATTTAACCAAACTAGCTCTTATTATAGAATAAATAGGCGCAAAGCCGATTTCGGGGGACAGGCCAAGCCATGTTTATTTAGCTAAATCATCAATAGTTATTGATTTAGTTCAAGAATTTTAGCTAGCTACCTGGAATTAGCAAAACTGGTTTAGTTAATCTGGACTCTAGCAATGACATTAATTTTTCTAGTATAGGAGATATAAAAGTAAAGGATCATATCATTTGAACAGACAAACATAAGAGAATAAACTATAGCTTGTGATAGGCATTAATTTTTAAATAAGCATAGTTATTCTTCATAAGCAGGCTTATACTAATGACTAACTATAACAAGTGAAGTTATAACTGATAAAATAACTGAGCTCACTGTCATTAAATAAGAAAAAAGACAGTATATTTTTGAATTTGATATTCAGATGGTAATATTTCTCCATTTCTCATGAAAATTATCATATATTTTCAACTTCACAAGTAAAAAAAAAATGCCTATTTGAAAAATGTCTCAACTAATCTAGCGTATGTCAGTATATATGCTACAATGTAAGATTCATAGCCCATTCAAGCATGAAGTTATATGTTGGAAGACGTCTTCGGAGCATGGAATGGTGAGGCCACCCATTGGATGATCATATCTGAACTCTTCCTCAGTTTGATTCAGCAAGTCTTGAAATGAAGGTTGGTTCAAGTATGACACAGGAACTACAAACCGCTTCTGATTCTCTCCAACATAAACTGCAACATAGCCCTTTCTCACTTCTAAAGATTTTGATTTTACTTGACTAGCAGTTACTGAACCCTTTAGAATAGTATGTAAACGGAAACCCATTTTTTCTTATTGTTCGAGTGAAGAACAGCGAAAAAAGATCAAATGTAAGAAGGATGTAATCAAGTATTTGATGATGCAACGAATTGTGCTGTTTGTGAAGGAGAGAGGAAGTGTATTTATAGAGTTTAAAGTTATCTCAAAACCCAATTCCAAGAGATACTATTATTGAATGGGTGGAAGGATAGAGAGCATAAGGATAATGTAGCATGTGGTGTTGTCTTAGAGTGTACCCTACCTTGTTAAACAATGTCCAATAAAAAGCTTCCACTTGCTACCAAATGAGATGTCCTTCATAATTTTGTAAACATGCTTAAGACATGTTTTCTTCATTATGATAATGTTGATGCCCAGCTGATAAGTGACTGTAAGGCAATGGATAACAATAGATCAACATAATCCACTCTACATGTTTGTTATTATCTCATGTAGTTTGATATGCTTTGCTGGCCTTTGCTCAAAGAGGTGAAGCCTGTATTATCTACTATAATATATTTGATGTTGAACCTTGAGAAAGTCTCTAGACAACACCATGTGATCTTTCATATGCGCTTGTCTGGCCATGACTCATTTCTTATGGCCCTTCTTCATTGATCATTACAATTGCCGACGACTTGTTATGTATCCTTTTATCTATATATATTCATGACTGTTTCGAACCAACACAAATCAGTACTCACATTCTTAGCCATTTGAAATTCAGAAACTTGAGTCTTGTTTACTAGTATTTTCTAGAGCAGTAATTTTTTTCAAGACATACAAGAATGGGTTTTCATTTACCTGGTATCAGAAGGGCATCATCTTCAAAAGGCTTGGATGTGCCAAAGGGATATCTTGCAGTGTATGTAGGAGAGAAAATGAAGCGGTTTGTGATTCCAATGTCATATTTGAATCAAACTTCATTCCAAGACTTGCTGAGCCAAGCTGTTGAAGAATTTGGATACGAACATCCAATGGGTGGTCTTACTATTCCTTGTGAAGAAGATCTTTTCGTAGATATCACTTCTCGCTTGAGTAGGTGCTAACATCTTATGAAGATAACTCAGATTAGATTGACATAGATAGTTGACCAAATTTTGTAACAGTAGATCTTATGATGGAAATATTCTCTTTTGTTGTTATCAATCATTTTTGTAGAAAATTTCATCTGAATGAGGAAATATTCTTTTTGATAATCAAAGGCTCTAATGAAATAAATGTTCAGTACAGAATCTCTAGACGATCATTGAATGAAAAATTAATTTCTCTTTTGAAAAGAAATTGTCCAATGTTAACATTTCACTGCAAATGCAATCTAACAACATTTTAATTTCACTCTGTTAATGCCTAAAAAAGTTATAATTGTCTGGGTCATCTGATCTGCATGTTGCTCCAAATAACGCTTCAAAGGCATTATCCAAGTCGCATGAATAGCACACACTTGTTCTTTGAGTCATATTAATTTAGCCTTCGGATGAATAAGGTTAAGTTCAAGAATTTTGCATAGCTACCTATAATTACCAAAACTGATTTTTTTAGAGAAATGTTCAGTTAGAGTAATAAAAATAACAGATTATCTTATTTTAACAGGCTGAAAGAAATAACTATAACTTGTGACTGGTTTTTTATTTTTTATTTTTAAAGAAAGTGTCGATCTTCATAAGAAGAAAGTGTCTAGTTGATGCTGAGTGGAGGCCACTAGACATTAATGAACTAATTGAAGTTGATCAATAATATATATAACCTGTCTCCTTAGACCATCTATAATAGAGTATCCAAAATTGGGTGCTTAAATGGGGCTCGTGTGTCAATATCATTAATTTTACAGTATTACTTAATAAGCACCAACTTTCTCCAACCCAACACCTCAAAAAAAATTATTAAATAGGTCCCACAGATAATTCTATATCATTACATTTTAACAAAATTTATTTAATTTACTAAGATTTTTTAAATAGGAACAAAAAAAAAATGAAGAGAGAGAGTGCTTCCATAGCCACCATTCTTCATAGGCACCCATATAATTTACTCCACAATGGGGTGCCTATTTAATGTGGTGCCTATTTAATGTGGTGCTAAATAAGCTAAACACCCACCATTGTAGATGGTCTTAGGCTTTGTTTGGGAGTTTGGAAATGGTAAAATCTTTCACATTTTTGAAAGAGTAATTTTTTAGAGAATGATAAATCAATGCTTATGATTAATATACTTTTAATTTTATGAATATTATAACTACATTGATTAAATTTGAAGAATTCATGTAAACCCTCATCCAATACATTTTTTTAGTTCCCTCAATGAGGAGGATTTTGTATTATGAAGTAAAACGAACCTCCAAAGTCTTTCCCTTTTGTTGTGAATTCATTGTGAAAAACACACCAATAATAAACTTGATGAGTGGAGGAAATTAAAAACCAAGCAATCAAATCAAGTAGGTGACAAAATAATTCAGACAAAAATAAACAACAAGAGATAAAAGGAAGAAGGAGAACACAAGAATCTGTTTATCCAGTTTGGTTTAATGATGACCTACTCTAGGGACAGAGCAATTATCCGTTCCATTATAATGATATAAGTTTATTTACAAAAAGATATTGACGGTTACAAGAATCAGTCTTCAAACCTAATTCTACCCAAGTCTCAATCTCTTCCCGTGACCAAGAGACTCAATCCTAATAGTTTTTTGTTCAAGGTGAATCAAAACAATCTCAACCCTAGTGTTTGTTGCCAAGAGAAATTCTCTATAAACCCTAGTTTGTATGTTGGCTTCTAAACCCTGTTTTCTACACACATATTCATCTGATACAAGGTTTATATTTATAGTGGAAAGCATCCCTCAAAAATTGGAACAAAACAGGCCCACAAGTTGTTTTATTTTTCTCCTCCTGCGACAATTCGGCCATCGATTTTTCACGAGACAAAAGTCTCCAAAACTAAGTCAAATTCGGCCACCGTGTGGATCCATTCGGCCAACGAATTTGACAGACAAGATGCATTATTTTTGAGTCACTTTTCAACACCTTTCAATATCATCCATTTCATCCACTTCCTCCTCCCTTTTTCTCCAAACCCCTCCCCTCCCTTCCCCTCCAAACTCGCAAACAAAGCTTTAATCTCCATGAGATGGTTCTCTACAGTATACAAAAGAAGAATAAAAATTTGATTATGTGGAAACAACTTAGAAATTATTTAAATTCTGTCCCCTAATAAACTTATGTTTGGTACTTTTCTTTGGTTCTGAAAAATAACTTTAGCTCTGCACTGACTGTTCATATTATTTTTACTGTGAAATTTATGAGGATATATACTTTTTTCCTTAGGCAAGCAGATGGCTTTTTTTTTTCGTGATGTTCAAATGTCGCAGTGTTGAAATTGTAATTGATAAAGTAACTGATCTTACTGTCACTACACAACAACGAAATATGAAAGTTGTTTTTCTTTTGATTCAGATAACTGTTTTTCTGTTTCCTATGAAAAGGTATAATCTTTATAAGTTAAAAAATTCTTATGGTACAAACTTTCTCTACTAATCTATCAGTATGTTAAAGTGTGAGATTCATGGCTCAATTTAAGCAAGAAGTTACGTGTTGAAAGACGCCTTCAGTGCAAGGAATGGTGAGGCCACCCATGGGATGATCATATCCGAATTCTTCTTCCGCTTGATGTAGCAATTCTAGAAACAATGGTTGGTTCAAGTATGATATTGGGACAACAAACCGCTTCTGTTTCTCTCCAACATACACTGCAACATAGCCCTTTGAAACTTCAGCTGATTTTAGAGCGGCCTGGCTAGTTGTGTGTTATGAATTCGATGAAAAAAAAATCACACCAATAACAAACTTGATGTGTGGAGCAAGTGATAATCAAGCAACTAAAATAAAGTGTATGGAACAATTATAAACACAAGCCGAAAGTAGTAAACAACGAGAGAAAGAAAAGAGAGAACACAAAAGAATCTGTTTACCCAGTTCGGTCCAAATTTACCTAGTCTGGGGGAGAGAGCAGCCTTCTGTTTCACTATAATGATGAGTACCTTTACAAAAGAGATCAATGGGTTACAAGAATAAGTCTCCCGCCTAATTCTACTCAAAGTCCCAATCTCTTCCCGTAACCAAGAGACTCAATCCTAATAGTGTTTCCCAAGGTGAATCAACCCTCAAACCCTAGTGTTTGTTGCTAAAGAGACAAACTCTATACAAACCCTAGTTTTGTTGTTGCCTTTCTAAACCCTTGTTTCAGCCCCCCTCTATCTCAAGGTTTACTCTGATACAAAGTCTATATTTATAGTAAAAGTATCTCCCATAAAATCGGAACAAATCTGACCCAAAAAATACGTTTCTGAAATATGCTGATGCGACAATTCGGGCGCCGATTTTTCACGCGTGCCTGGCTGAAAAAAAACCAGTGTCAATTCGGGCCCTGAACAACACCATTCGGGCCTCGAATTGGCAGTTTCCAGAAACCTCAATTTCTCCAATTTTGAGTCACTTTCACAACATTGTGAATGATGCCCGTCGAATAACATTTAAACGGAAACTCATGTTTTCTGGTTGTTTGAGGGAGAAGAACAAACTTAACAAAGTAAAGATCTCAAAAAATTTAGATGAATGAAACTAAAACTTGAGGATGCCAATGACTTGTGGTGTGTTTGAAGCCTATTTGTAAGTATATTTATAGTTACCGAGATTCTTTACAAATCTAATTCCAAGCTAAATTATTGATTGAAAGAGTTAAAGGATAAGATGATATAGCATGTAGTGTTGTCTAACGATTGTATCCCACCCTTTCAAATTCAACCTCATATTTGTTCATGCATTAACTATCACTTTATAATTGTGTAAACATGTTTCAGACATGTTTTCTTCATTATCAAAGTGCTGATGTCCATCTAGTATCGACCTAACGAACGGATAGACTAATCTGCATTATTTCAAGTGGATTAATCTGCTAGCCTTTGTTCAAGGTGGTGCATATCATGAAATTAATTTGATGTTGACCACTGTGTAAGTCCTCCAAAACAACACCATGTGATCATTCACAATCAAATTAATTTCATATGGACTTGTCTCCCATAGATTTCATGACACTCATCCATCTCATGGCTCTCCTTCAAGTTGCCGACTGTTGGTTACATATCCTTTCATCGTCTATATATACAAGCATTTAGGACCAACACAAAATCATTCACAACCAAAAGCATTTGAAATTCAGAAACTTGAGCCTTCTATTTACGAACAAGTCTTTCTTTTTTAGACCAAGCTTCTCCTTTCAACACATACATACAACAATGGGTTTTCGTTTACCTAGTATCATCAGATCAAGGGCGTCATCTTCAAAAGGTTTGGACGTGCCAAAGGGGTATCTAGCAGTGTACGTAGGAGAGAAAATGAAGCGGTTTGTGATCCCAATATCATACTTGAACCAAAGTTCATTCCAAGAATTGCTGAACCAGAGTGTGGAACAATTTGAGTATGACCATCCAATGGGTGGTCTAACTGTTCCTTGCAGCGAAGAGATTTTCTTAGATATCACTTCACACTTAAGTTGAATTAGCTCTTTGAAGATATCATAGGACTGACGTAGATATTTGACCCATTTTTGTAGCAGTTTAGTTTCTTATCTTCAAAAGATTTTATCTATTGTTGTTATCATGCTTGGTTGTAAAAATGTTCATCTCAATGAGAAATTTATTAACATGATTTTCTCTCTATTTCTCCATAAATATAAATCTGGAAATCAAAGCATCTATTGGCTAAATGTTCAGTTTAGAATCTCTAAAAGATATAATATAATTTAATATATATAAACCATTATTTACACTTGAATAGAAGGCAAGCGGGCAACAAGCTGCGCCGCTAGACCTTTTTGGATGGCAAAATCAATCCTCGTGAACACAACATTCATGGGCCTAGTAGTAGAAGGTCAACAGCTTCTGGTGCTAGGAAACCGAAAGTGTCAAAAGCAAATGGTATAAAAGCATGTTGATTGTCAGAACACGCTTTCTCATATTTGGCCACTTTGCTTGACGCAACTTTTAAGGCTGTCTGTCCTACGGTAAAAGGTCCGACACCTAATCCCACAAGTGGTGAAACCCCAATCAAGTCTACACAAGCATGTTTTAACAAATATAAAATGAATCCCCTCTTTTGCAAAAAAAAAAAATTAAAGTTAGAAGTAACTATCATGATTTAACAATCATACATTGTATATATTACAAGAGAAAATCATGGTAGCAAATCATAGATTGTAGTCGAAGCCCATAATTATTGGATGATAATTTATATAAAAAAAATGTGGTTAAGGCGTCTGCCTGCTAAGTACATGGGTTTTCCCCGCGAGAGTTTGAACCTCTCAGGCAACGAACTGTTTTTTCCCCTAAAGAAACATGGTTTTTTCAATCATAGTAACAATTCCTTAAGTTCCTTAATTTATCAAATTGAGTTTTTTTAATAACAAAATTGAGTTTGTAAAAAAAAACAAAATCGAGTTAAAAATAGTTAACTCTACATTTCATATTCAAATTCTTTAATGCAAAGTTGTTTTTCATTTGCTTTGAAATGACTAGTTAAATTTCGCTCTCAAAAAAGAAAGACTAATTTCAATTTTGCTGTAAAAAAAATGTTGAATTTCAATTTATGAACATGGGACTAGCCACATATCTTACCATCTCCTACTTTTTTTTTCTTTGTATAAAACGAGCATCTCAAGTGTCGAGTCTAATAAAACCATAGACCGCAAAACTCTCAAAATTTTAAAGTTGTTGCATACATATATAGTTCGAAGTCAAAACCTCTATATAGACAAGAAGAAATTTGACCTCTCAATAATTACATCCAATCACTCTTGAATTACAGTCTCGCACTTTACTTTTTCCTAACTCTAAAAGTTGTGGAATATCCCTATTTAACTCTTGAATTACAGTCAAAATCGTTGTGCATCAACAAGGCCTCCGCTGAAACAAGACTTGTGCAACCAGAGAATGAATTTTTTCTATCTATGATCCATCCTTGGATGATTTACTCAATTATATTA
>Ga0315915_1008877_pt1 | contig 11617 bp, 6 predicted proteins | sample MpolbnodulesMG_FD_207738 | JGI IMG/M metagenome (GOLD analysis project Ga0315915, IMG submission 207738) | Medicago polymorpha root nodule microbial communities from Los Angeles, California, United States - branched nodules | ecosystem: Host-associated > Plants > Roots > Nodule | place: USA... | reverse complement strand
AAATATTTTTGGCAACACTCATAAATCGTTGCCTTAGAGACTTTTAGGGGACAATTTTTACACGTCCCCAAAAAAGTGTTCCCAGAGACAACAAATGGTGTAGTGTCACTTGTGGAATCCCATTGTTGCCACCCTAAACCTGAACCACACTTTCTATAATTTCAGCTTCTGGTTCATCAATTCTATATCTTCTACTTCCTTATCCGTAGCATCAAAAAATTCAGATCCTTTAGAGGAGGAATTATCTTCCTGATGATGAGCAACATGCGTATGTAAAATATTATCATCGTTATCTTCTATCGGAGTTGGAATTTCCTTCCTATATGAACAACATGAACAAAATCTTGTTTACGGTGCTCTTTTTTCAAGGTTTCCTACCTGTAACACCCTAATTTTTAATATTAGTTTACTAGATAATATAATATTATTATTTTTAGTGGTAGTATTGATTGTGCGACATTATTTTTATTTTTATTTGAATTAAATTAGTTTTTGGCATGTTTGGATGGGTTTTTTTTAGTTAATTGGGATAGAGACATTGGAATAATAAGGGTAGTATACATAAAATAGAGCTTTAATTAATTATAGTAGTTTAATTAAAAAGAGATTTGAGAGAAAATAATTTTTAAGAAGAAAGTAGCGTTTTTGGTGAGAATAGGGAAGTGAGAGTGCAGATAGTTAATGAATCTAAAGTTTATTTGTGAAAATAAAAATAAATAAAATCTGAAGCCATTTAATTAAGTTAAATAAAATCTGAAGCCATTTAATTAACAAAAATAAATAAAAATAAATACACACACATATATATAAACTACTGCTTCTGCCATTTAATTAAGTTGCTTTGCGTGGCTAATTCCTAAAGATTATATGATATTGCCGTGTCCTATTGTTATTCCTCATTCCAATTCAATTTAATTTCTTGCTGCTAATAGTATTTCAATCCAAATACCTTACTGTTGCTGTACAAGTCCATATCATAGAGAAGTGCTATTGCTATGCACATTGTTGTTGTTCCTTCTGATTGAATTCAATTTTCTTGTTAAAGGCGTGTTTTGCCTCCCACCATGAATTAAATTTGGACTAAGACATTATTAGTTTTAGGCAATATTAATTTCTTTCCAAAAAATTAATCGATTTAATTTGACCAAATAGATAGTCTTGTAGTATAATAACTAATGAAAACCAAAGAATAATTATTTGACGAAGATTAATGTGTTATTTCACGAAGTGTGAATAATAAAATATTTGATGATGTGTTATATAAATATGTGTTATTTGAAGATGTGTGATTTAAATATGTGTTATATAAAGATGTGATATTTGATGATGATGCTATTTAAAGATGTGTTATATAAAAATTTGCTATTTGAAGATGTGTTATATAAAGATGTGATATTTGACGATGATGCTATTTAAAGATGTGTATTTGTCGAGTCATTTAAAGATGTGCATTTGTTGAGTTATTATTTGGTGTTCATGCATTCATGGTCAGTACAATTTAAAGATGTGATCTAAAGATAGAGGATAAATCAGTAACATACCTCTGATATCCAAAAATAGTACCACATGCATATAGAGTCGAGTTAGGGACATTGCATTCATTGTCAAGCATATTTGAAGATGTGGTGAAGTTGATTGTATAAGAAGTGTAATTTGTGAATCATTTGATGATGTGTCATTTGACGATGTGTAATTGATGTGTTATTTGAAGATGTGAAATTAATAGACGTGTTATTTGAAAAAATGTAACTATTTTGAGATGTGATATTTAATGATGTGCTTCTAGATGATTATGTGTGAATGATTTGTATTTTGCTAAGTGGTTACTTGATATTCTTAAATGTTCTCGATGCTTATAAGTTATTATAAGATGTTCTTTGATGCCTATTTGATTTTAATTTGAATATGAATATTGTCTGACTATGATGCATACATGTCTAAATGTAATTGAAGTGTTTTTTTCTTTGGATCTAGACATGTGTTTATGCATTTCTTATGTTGAATATATTCTCACCCTCTAGTGGCAGGTTGGGCGCCTGCACCCTTGTGGTGTAGTTTTGTAGGAAGTAGAAGTTTAGTAGCAGTGAGTCTCCGAGGATGGCTTTGAAGTCTACTCGTTTACTTATCGCTTTTGGGAGTCTTTATCAAGTCGATACTCTGATCTGTGACACTAGGGATTGGGGATTTATTTAGACTATGTTTTTGAATTCTATTGTATTCAGTTTTTGTTGAAACTATGATGAGATGTATACTTTAAAGTTTTTGAAAACTATTCTGCTGCGACGTTTTTTTTTAATCTAAATAAAGTACTTTTGATTTGATGAAGATGTGTGATACCCTTATGTGCTTTAATAATTATTATATTTTTATTAGAAAATGATATGTGGGGTTTAGGGTGTTTTCCTACCCACCACGATGAACACTACAAGAAACATTTCCTTTTGTCAGGGGCAAAATCCCTGAGAAAAGGAAAGAATCCCTGGGAAAAGGGACGTTTGTGAGGGAATTTGCCAGGGGCGGGAGCACTGGCAAAACCGCTTGTCGCTAAAATTTTGCCACGGGTTACACCCTAGGGAAAAAACGAGGGGCTAAACCCCTGGCATATTCCCTCGCTTTTTTCCTGCAACTGTGCAGTCTCTGACTGCGCTGACTAACTGATGACTAACTGACTGATGGAAGGTCAAGTCAGATCAGCAAAAAAACCAGGGACTTGTGAGGGGTTTAACCCCTGGCAAGTGGTATGTTATTTTATTTTTAAAATTTGTTTTATTTATAAAAACGAATTTTTTATTAATTAATTAAATATTTTAAAAATAATTTTAATTAATAAAATGTATTTAAATTAATTAAAAAATCGATTTTGTTTTTTTAAAAGTTGTTTTTGAATTACAATTAAATGGTTCAAAAATCATTTTAATTAATAAAATATATTTTTTAAAAAATTAAAATTATTTTTTAAAACACAATTAAATGCATATAAATAAAGCAATATCACATATACACTACTAAGTCTAATTAATAGGCATGAAATAAAAATTGTACTTAATAAAATTACGGACTGTGCAGGAAAATCAATATTGTGCCAGGAAGCATGGAAAACCTCCCAAAATCATACAAACGATAATATATATAATAATAAATAAAACACACAACAAGCATCATATGCATCTATCATCCTCCTTGAGCCCGACATCATCGTCGTCGTCATCGCCATCACCATCACCATACACTTCATAGGGGTCGTCCGCATCATCATCACATGTCGGAGCTCTCACATTTTGATGGCTTCCACCCTGCTGCCCAACACCCTGCTCATCCGTATTCCAGCCTTGATCTTGCCTAAATGCGGCCAATTGAGCGTCTAAGAATTCTTGTTGTTTCCTAACCACATCCCGGATAAGCTCCTCTTGGGTTTGCATTTGGCAACAAGCTTCTCTTGAGTCAACCTAATGATCTTTTCCCGCATTTTGGGATTGAGCTCATATTGCAGAGAAGATCCCTCCCCGACATTAAGGGTAAACATTAGCGTGGCACCAATACCCTTGCGGTAGTTGCCAGCTAAGTTTCCTGCACCGTACAATTGTAACACCCTAATTCCCACATTTTATTTATATAATAAAAACGCATTTAAAAGGGTTAACAATGCTTTTCACCCCTGTAATATATGTAATTTCCGATTTTCGCCCCTATAAATTTTTTGGTTTGATTTGCTACCTCATATATTTATTTTTTTTCTAGAAAAACCCCCTACCCAGTCCAACTCACCAAATTCGCTTATGTGGAGCTGACTTGGTTTTTTATTTATTTTTTTAATTGGCCACATCAGATTTTATTATTAAAATTTTTAAAAAATCCAAAAAATAATATAAATTCATTTATATTAATTTAAAAAATTACAAAATTAATTTTTGAAAATAAAAAAAAATTAAATCATAAATAATTTTTTTTACAAAAAATCTGGAAATTTTTTTTATCGCAGATTTTTTTTTCAAAAATTAAAAAAAAAAGAAAAAAAACTATAAGATTTTTTTGTTAAATTTAAAAAATTAGAAAATAAAATCAGATTTTTTTCGAAATTAGAAAGATTTTAAAAAATTCTGGAATTTAATTTTTAAAATATAAAAAAAGCAAATTTTCAAAAAAAGTTTTTTAAAATTATTTCTACAAAAAGATATTCTAGAAAAATTTTAATTTTTAAAAATATGGATACAAATTTAGATAAAATTCAGATTTTTTTTCGAAAATTTTATTCCAGAATTTTTATAAAATCTTTTTTGAAATTAAAATATTGAAAAAAAATCATTATTTTTACAAAATTATGAAGATTTTATGATTTTGGCTAATGATTCTAACAAAAATCCATTCTGGGGCTATAATAAAAAAATTGTAAAAATTAGAATTTTTTTTAGGAATTTTAATAAAATTTTCGAATAAAAAATCTGAATTTTTCTAAATTAGTATCCAGATTTTTAGAAATTAACTTTTTTTCCTGATTTTTTTTAAAAAAAATCTGACCCTTTTTTTTAAGAATTTTAATAAAATTTTCGAATAAAAAATCAGAATTTTTTCTAATTAAAAACATCGTAGCGGAATAGTTTTCAAAAACTTTAAGGTACATGTCACATCACAAATTCAACACCAAAACTGAATTCAAAAGAATCCTAAAACAGGGTCTAAAATAAAAAGAATCCCCAATCCCTAGTGCCACAGATCAGAGCATCGACTCGATAAAGACTCCCAAAAGCGATAAGTAAATGAGTAGGCTCCAAAGCCATCCTCAGGGACTCGCTGTTACTAAGAACTTCTTCCTGCAAATCTACACCACAAGGGTGTAGACGCCCAACCCGCAACTAGAGGGTGAGAATATATTCGACACAAAAATCGCATAATCATAATGAATAAAAACAATAAGCATCATCAATCATATATAAATTATTCACATCATTTAATAATCATCTTTCATCATTTAATAAACACAAGCATATCACAATCTTTAACTAAACTCATCTTCATATATATATATATATATATATATACTACATCGTCAAATATACTACGTCTTCAAATATATATTTATATATAGATACTACATCGTCAAATACACTACATCTTCAAATATTCTACATCTTTAAATATGTTTGACAATGAATGCAATGTCCCTAACTCGACTCTATATGCATGTGGTACCGGTTTTGGATATGAGATGTATGTTACTGATTTATCCCCCATCTTTAAACCACATCTTTAAATCGAACTGACCATGAATGCATGAACACCAAGTAATGACTCAACAATTACACATCTTTATATGACACATCTTTATATAACACATGTTTAAATCACACATCTCCAAATAACACATCTTTAAATCACACATCTTTAAATATCACATCTTTAAATAACATCATCGTCAAATAAAACATCATTAAATAACACTTCAGTTACACACAGTTAATTAACACATCAATTTCACATCATCAAATAGTTCAAAAATTACACTTAGTCAAAAAATTCATCAATTACACTTTATTAAATGACACATCAATTACACTCGTTAAATAACACATCAATTACACTTTTCTATTTTGGTACTTAAATCACGTGCAGAATAAAGCTTATCCCCCTTGTTTAGAGTCAAGAGAGCCCTTAACACATTCTTGTATTCTTCTACTCCTCTATGTTACTTGTCCTGACAAATTCTGATGCTCAAAACATCCTGTTTAATGCATGGAATAGGGAGAGGTCTGTCATTAATCACATTCTCACCCGCTAAGACTGCCGCAAATGACTTAGCTATTACTAAAATTGTCTACACAATTGCTGAAGGCACTGATTGCGCAACTGCTGAAGGTACGGTGTCAGACACACACGGTCAAGGGCATGTGTATGCCCTCAGACAGCAATTCGCCAGACCGTTTCTAAGTATGATTAACGCGTGACTCAGCCTTTGTAATGCTCAAAGACATTGAAGAAATAGGTTCAATGAATTGCGAGAAGAGAGAAACAACGTGAAGCAGGATGGCACAACAGGTTGTTCTCAATGATGATACAAATGATGGAATCCACCGATTGTATCAGCAATTGCAGATTGAAATTCAATCACGTAAGCAATTGTTTGTAGTTGAGATATCCACCAACCGAATGGATGAAACGAGTGGAAAAAGTGTGATGAATGGAACTAGCACAAGTGATTGCACATAAATAGCAAGGAAAAGCAATGAAATGAGGTATACAAGAGATCAATTGGGAACGGCGCTCAATCCCATGGTGGTGTTGCAGCGCTCAATTCCCCTCTTTCGAAAACAAATAAAACAAATAAATGACTAAATCATTTTTTTTAGAACTAAATCGTTATTTGAAATTAAGTTAAAGGATCCAAAGTTTAATTTACCTTTTTTTAGAAGAAAACTAAGCTTCTGCCAATTAAAAAACAAGTGCTTGTGACAAAAAGAGTGTAAAGTGTTCATAAGTGGTTAGTTATTCCTCTCGTTTTAAAATTGAAAGAATTAAATTTACTAGTATTATATTATAAAAAAAATGTGATGATGCATTAGATGGTGGGGGTGGCGAATACTATAGGATTATACATGTTGGGGGTGGCGTCTGCCCAGTTTTTCACATACCTAGTTCCACCCCTGTTCCCTGGCAGATGCAGAAAAGATCGAGTAATTGTATGGTGTTGGCACATCAACTAAGATGTGTTTGTTCTCACATCAACTAAGATGTGTTTGTTCTCCTCCATATTTTCTTTTTGGCCAATTTTTATCTCAATTAACAACCCCTCTCACTTAATATGACCAATTTATATAATAATGTCGTTATGTATATTTATGAATGTGTATTTAAACCTAAAATATAGTACTAAAAAGCTATGGGAAAATAATATAACTAAGAAAAAAACTATAGATGAAGAAAAGATAAAATATTATTTGCAACACAGAAAGACACTTTATTGAAAGGAATGTGAAGTAGTTGTATGGATTAGTTCAATTATTTTATGCTTGTTTTTCACCACGAGCTTATAACTTATTTCATGAGTTTTAAGCTATTTTTCAGACGCTATTCCAAATAGCATTTGAGCTTATAGCTTATAGCTTCTCCTTTTTTCTTCCATTTTTACCCTTATTATTCAAAGCAAAATTCAACTTTATCCTTTATAATTAATATTTTGGTATAATTGCATTAAAACATTGCATTAAATGTTTATTTTTTTTACGATAACCTAATAATACTGCGTATATAGATTTTTTTGTACTTTTCCTGTCTTACGATAACCTTTTTTTTTCACGATAACTTGACAACACGTATATAGTTTGTTGGAAATATTTTTTTCTTCTTATGAAAGCTACATATTTTTATATAATATTTTTTTTTTAAGAGGTTAAAATGAAATATATTATCAAATCAAAAGTGTCCATCTAAACACAAGGTGTACCAAGGATAGAACAACAAAGTCTGAACAATATTTACAAAGGGAACAAAACAAGAAAACAACAAAAAAGGAAAGAAACTATTAGCCTATGCCCAGCATGGTGAACGGACTAAGCCACCAGCCATGAAAATTGAAGGGAAGAGCAGCGTACTTCGCCTTCAACCACATAAAGGTAAGTGACTTAATCTTATCAACCACCTGATGAACGGGGCATACTTTGCCTTTAAATAACATGTTTCTTTCCTTCCATATTTCCCACACAGTTGTAAACCAGATAACCTGTAAAACTGAACGTCGCCTCTTTTCGATACCATCACTAAAGTTGAACTGATGAAAATGATAATACATTCAGATGTTTTTCATTATGTTTAACATTTTTTATAACGTATAAACACTTAATAGAAAATATATTTCTATTATAAATATTTAATAGAAAATAAATTTTAGCAAAGAATAATTAATTTATATTATAAATTAAAATGTCCTTTTAAAATAAATTTATATTAATTGATATAGATTTAATTATGATTTTTTTAAAAATAAATTTAAAATGAATTGAAAATAAATATATTTTTTTACAGATATAAATAAATTTTGGTTAGTAAAAAATAATTAATAATATAATATAAAAGATAAGTTATGCGCCGATGGCTCTGCTAGGGTTTTCAAATATTTCCATCGGTGCCGTTTTTCCATTTGTGTTTCACGATCATTTCATCTTTGGTGATTGTGATATAGCTAATTTCATTTCATTCCAATTCGTTTTTTTTCAATTGGTGGGGATTATCAATTTTGTCTTCTATCAATTACCATCCATTCATTATCATACAGTGCTGAATTTTTCCATACACTTCTTGTTGGGTGGTGACTTTAATTTCTTGTGGTGTATCACATATTTTTACACTTGGAATTCCACCAATTGTATTGGTTTGTGTTTGCATCGACACAAAGTTGTTCGGTCAGCTCACCATCCAACTCTGTTGATTGGAGTTACGTGCTTTGATTGATCACCTACAGACAAACTTTCTGCTATGCCGTTCGACTGGCAGGCAGAGTTGTTATTACCGACAGCTGCACCCTCCAAAGTTGCGCCATCTCCCTTGGCACTTCCCTCCACAACGGCGGTTCCAGCACCACAACCACCGTCGCAGTCCTTTGCACAAGCACTTGTCGCATCGCATGGCAAAGCTACCAACGACAATCTGCCACAACCTACAATCCGTGGTGAGACTCTCTCTATTCGTATTACTCAGCCAATTTATGAACAGGGGATCAATGTGTGTAAGCGAAACCTTCGTGGAAGGTTGGTTCTAAACAAAGGAGATAAACCCTATGCGTCGAAGGAAATTGAAGACAAGCTTCGGAAACAATGGAAGACTGTTGCACCTTGGACGTTGCTATCTTTAGGTAGGGGTTTTTATGAATTCTTTTTTGCCATTGAATCTGATTTGCAAATTGTTTGGGCAATGGGAAATGTGAACTTGAAGCCAGGGTTGTTACGTTTATTTGAATGGTCAGTGGATTTTGATATGCATAATCATAGAAATACACATGCACAAGTATGGATCCGATTGATGGCACTGCCACAAGAATAGTGCGGTTGGCACACCGCTAGTTCTTGACAATGCAACCTTGAAAAGACTTTTTGGACATTATGCACGTATATTAGTCGACATTGATTTTTCCAAAAAGATTTTTCACGAAACTCTCGTCGAACGGGAAGGTGGTTCTTATCCTACGGAAGTCGTTTATGAACGGATTCTGGATTTTTGTTCGCATTGTCAAACACTTGGACATGATGTTACAAACTGTCGTTGGTTGTACCCAAGGAAGGAAGACATGTCTAAGGATAAAGTTGCGAAAGGGAAGACACAGATGCCAACCAAGAAACCTCAGTGGGTGCCTACTAAAGAGAACCCCTCTGGTATTGGTTCATCCATTGCATTTGCAGCACCTAAACCTACCGAGCCACAAATCAATATGACTGCTACTGATGTTTCTACTTCTACGACTCCAACACTAGCTCAGACACCCCCATGCGTGTCTGAGGAGATTCCCCAAGGCTTTCTGCCTTCGCGCCCAATGGTGGAGTTAGCTTCCCCTGATGATGTGCACACTGACGTGCTTTCGGATGATGTGGAACAAGTAAACTCTGAATCGCGAGAGGAGTTGGTGGTACCCTGGATTCAGAATGCACCTGGGATGCATCTATCCTCAGATGCCCATGATGATGAGCGTTCTTTTACTGTTGATTTGGAGGCCTCCGCTTCTGCTAGGGAGATGTCACAGACTCAATATGATGCAGCGCACGATGACATGCAAACCAATCCCCAAGATGGTCCCCTTGCTGTTAGATCCATCCCTGACGACACCACCACTTTTTTGGAAATGGAGCGCCTTGCTCAGAACACCAATTACACGGTTGAACATTCGGGGACTGATGAGAATGGTGACATAATTTTGACTGTTTATGAACCACATAGCAATCCGAATGTGCAGCACGACCTGGACCTCTGGATGCGTGTTCGTGAATATGACAAAGCTAATGCAGATAGACCTTTCACTCCGGTCTTATCTCGGAAACAGAAACAACAGGTTAGGAAAAATCTTAGATTGGTAAGCCACCGCCTTATAAAACCGGCTCTCAGGGAGGATCCACTTCAGGTGATCAATGAATTTTCTTTAAGGAATGTTATGTTGATTTTCTTGCTAATATGGGTCATTCGATACAAGGCACATCTTGGTTCTCGGTGTTGCCTCAGACTCTTCATACTGACTTCTTTTTGGACCGGAGTGGGTTCCCTCGCTCTCGGTTCCCATAGTTAGGTGTTTCCTTTTTTTCTGTTTGCTGTTTCTTTTTTTTTTTTTTTTTTGCTGTTTCTTCTTTGTATTTTGAGGGTTTTGGCCTAGTCCCCCCTCTTGTACTTTTTCCCCATTTTTTTAATAAAATTTTCTCTGAGATTGGCGGTATAGGATGGGGGTTCTGCGGGGTGCCAACCTAGTTGGGATGTCGTTGCTTCCCCTTGATGCCTGTCCAATCTCCTGGCTTAGCAAAAAATATAAAAAATTTAAATTACTAAATTCTAAATACTTGTGTATTAACTTATATAAATTTTATTATAAACTAAGAATGTCCTTTTATGTAATTTTATATTTATCAGTTAGTTGAACCGCTAATTTTACCAAACACTTCAGTTATCAGCTATCAGTCATGAGCTATAAGTTATCAGCTATCAGTCATCAGCTATCAGCTATAAGTTATCAGCTAGCTTATAAGCTAGCCGCTATTTTTACCAAACAGAACCGAAGCAACTTGAGGAAAAAAGAGACGTTTAAAAGCAGGAAAAAAGGATTGAGTTTGAGCAAGTTTTTCTTAGTTTGATTTCACAAAAACTTTGCACACAACACAAGACTGATGACTGATGCGGAAACTTGTGGTGGGATCGATAGTGAAGATAGGCCGTACAGGAAGAATTAGAATGGTGGGATCAATATCCAAATTTTGTCAAAAAATTATTTCAAAGACCTTAATTTTAATTATATAATATAATAAAAACATCTAAAAACCTGTTATAGCAGGTAAAAGTGGAAAGGTCCACCGGTGCAGATCTTTTTTGGGTGCATATTAGGGGCTTCCATAAATAATTTGTATGAATTTATGACATAAAAACTTAAGTTTAACATTTTCAATGATTTTATTTGGTGTATAGACGAAATGACAGACATAATTTGTAATTTCACAAGCATAAAGGGGATATTACGAGTTCAAATATGAACAACCAAGAAAAATATTCTTCCTAATAATTTCAGCATTTTCAGTTGACTTAGGCCGGCCTTGCAAACCTTTTCAATGTTTTTTTAGAACCATACTAAATGTAGAATTAGAATAAACAATTAATCTAGATAATCATATATTGCATTTATGTGTTAAAGTAGCTTATTATTATTTTTCAGTGACATTCTTTCATGTGATATTTTTTATATGCAAAATAAACTATTTGCATATAATAATAGTAGTAATAATAGTAGTAGTGATAGTGGTAATAGTGGTAGCAGTGGTAGCAGCAGCAGCAGTAGTAGTACTAATAATAATAATAATAATAATAATAATAATAATAATAATAATAATAATAATAATAATAATAATAATAATAATAATAATAATAATAATAATAATAATAATAA
>Ga0315915_1008873_pt1 | contig 11619 bp, 7 predicted proteins | sample MpolbnodulesMG_FD_207738 | JGI IMG/M metagenome (GOLD analysis project Ga0315915, IMG submission 207738) | Medicago polymorpha root nodule microbial communities from Los Angeles, California, United States - branched nodules | ecosystem: Host-associated > Plants > Roots > Nodule | place: USA... | reverse complement strand
TTTTTAAAACAAAGTTTGTTTCTTGTTATCTTTAAATTTAAACAAAATTTTGTTACCTATAATAATAGTTCCATGAAGAGTTAAAATTCTATAAATAATATAGGTAGTAATTGTTAAAAATTTCAAGTGCAAAGTAAAAGAATAGATTTGAGAGGGAAAAAAAATAAACGACATTATGAATATTCAAAAGGAATAAAGAGTGAAAGACTCGTTGAAAATTGACTTAAAATAATTAAAGTGATGTGCACAATATTTAGAAAATTGTCAATTATTTGTTATGAGAGAAAGTGCAAAAAAATAGGAATTTGTTGGAGAAAGAGATAGTAACTAACAACTATTTGTTAGGAGAGAAAGATAACATATTAAATTTATTGGAAAGGGAAAATGTGCATATAAAATTAAGAATTTATTGGTGAATTAAAATATTGTATAATAGAAAGAAAATGTGTAAAAATACACTTCGCTAATTTGGTGCTAATATTCCGAAATGACACTTAAAAAAAAGCGGATGGAGTATAAATTGTTGTCATTTTTAATGACACCAACAATATAACATTATTATATGAAAATATGTTTAAAGTTATAATTGGAATAATAAATAATCTAACATTCAAAATCTTTTATTCCATTTATACATTGTTATCGATAATAGTTTTCCTGCTGAAGTGAGGTTGTTCCTATTTTATTGTGATTGAACTATTTTCTTAACTAATAATTTAAGTAATATTGTAAATAGGATAAAATAGTAAATAAATACTTTAATTTAAGGTAAATTGAAATGGGAAAAAACTAGTCCAAATTCCTGTATTTTCTTTATACTAGCATTCAGACGAAAAATAGTAATTCTCGATACAAAATTCTAGAGTAGTTGTTCAGACGAAAAATAGTAATCCTCGATACAAAATTCTAGAATAGTGATTTGCTTGTTCTTTATTTTTGGTGGTGTCCGCTTATGCATTGTCTTTATCAAATCAACTAAGTTCACTTGTTCTTTTGTTACAACTACGTCGGAGTCTTGATCATTGAATTCACTTAAAACTAAATATATTGTATTTTTTTTTAGAGGAAAACTAAATAAGTTGTTGTTACTAAAATAAGTGTAAAAAATTTAAATGAAACAATGATTATTTAAGTACAATATTCCTAATTTTCTTTAAGTACAAGCATTGCAATACCGACAACAATGATTATTTAAATGAAACTCACTTCCCCAACAATGAATTTTACTATCCAAAGCACTAAATCTTCAAGAGATAAAATATTTCTTGGGACATCTTCTCCACCAATAAACTCTAATAAACAACAAAAACACATATCTACCACTTCTACTGCTACAATCTACTATACAATATTGAAATTAATGTCCAACAAATTTACTAATGTCTCCTCAGTCAATATTATTATTGACCCTAATTTAATAGAATACACAGTCCTAAGAAATCGACAATAAGCTTATTTAAAAAACACTTATAGTAGAAAAATGAACAAAATACAATTTTTTTTAATAATTTCGTTACAAAAAAATCTCTATTTTTTGAAGTAAAAAAATATTTAGAATTATTTTGTAATAAAAAAATTCTTTTATATAGTTTAATCCAAACAAACTAAATTAATTCAAAACAAAATAGATTTTGAATTTTTATACAAAATCTATAAAATAATCTCTAAATTATTGAATGTAAAAATAATTTTTATTTTAATCCGTATCAAACGCGCCCTTAATCTCTTAGTCCAACTAATTTTCATGTAAAAAAATATATTTAACATAAACAGTACATTAATGTTGATATTTTAAAAATAATCATAAGTTTTCAAAATTTTAGCATATTAACTAGTGTTGTGCAAATAAACCTCAAAACTCACTTACATGCCTAATTTGCAGCAAAAGCTCAATTTCTGCCGTCTATACATATATGCATTGCCCAATTCTATACTAACCTTTCCATTTCACATCATTTTCATTCAGTTTCCCACTAAAATTCCCTCTCTCTTTCTCTCGCTCTTCCCTCCACTCTTTCTCGCTCTTTGCTTGCAAGGAATGGATTCACATGAAGATGAAGATGATGGTCGAATCTTATTCAAAAATACGCTCTATGAATCAGGTTTTGTTCTCTGATTTCTTTTGAATTTAGGTTTTAGAAATTAACAAATTATGAATTGATTATATTGAGATTAGGTTTTACAAATTAAAATTAGGTTTTGCAACTTCTGAATCGATTATATTGAGACTTGATCTTTAACTCGTGGGACACATGGGGTAATTATGTTTCTGGAGTAATGATTTTGAAAAAGTATGATGATATTTAAATATATTCGAAATAGATTAAGAATTATTACTTATAATAATACAAACATATAAATTAAGCGTCGGTATCTATCATAACTTATATTGAGTTACAAACAATCACATCTAAATATTTGAATTGATGATATATTTTACTATATAGTCTAAAATAAATCACTTTTTACGGTGGAAGTCTTTTAACTAAAATTATTTTTTCTAATATATATTAAGACATGTGTTGAATTCTTTGACTTAGTAATCCACACAGGTTAATCCTTCATTGAGGTTGTAAGGGTGTCATTTTGCTACTTCAGTGAACAATGTAGCATAATAAGTCATGCAACCAATCAAATATTTTTGTAAAAACAATGTGTTTCTCTATTTTTAAATGTTACATAGCTATCAACAAAACAAAACTAATTAAAAAAAAAGCAGAAGCATTATGATATAACTTTATAAAGTGATATTAAGTTGAAAATTGATACTACGTACTTGTAAAAACATCCCATAGCAATAGTAAGAGTAATAGGTGTTTTCCAAAAACATAATTAGATAGTAACACCAACACCATAAACTTCAATAGTATACTTGCACCATAAACTTCCATCAAGAATAAAGGCATAGCAAGAAACTTAATCAATTATAGATCCAAATGAAATCTTATCTTAAGATGAAGGCATGCATTTCCATGAGGCTTGCATGTAGTCACATAAATCTAGCATAAAAGTAAAGTATCATCCAAGACCTACAGAGAAAACAACAATAATATTGTTTAGAGCATAATACTTGATTCATGCCTCTTTTAAAATGGGTTCCGGAATCAAAAGACAAGTCTATAATAATTAAAAAAGTTCGGGACTCAAAAGTATTGAGAAACAATGCAATTTTTGAGGTTCCAAGAGCAGCTAATCGATTAGCACATATGGCTTATCGATTAGCCCATGAAAAATCAGATTTTTGCAAGTAGAGACATCAACTAATCGATTAGCTAAAGAGGCTAATCGATTAGCCATTGCAATTTTTTTTAGTTTCTGCACTATATCTCAGTACCTTCCTGCAATTTTACACATTGGACTCTCTTTTCATATTCTTAAACCAACAGAAATACAAATTTGGCAAGGCAACTCAAGCACTAATCATTCAACAATAAGATGCATTCAATTGGGAAAAAACTAATTATGCAAAACAACCTAAAAATTCATGTTATCTCACACAAACACACATAAATAACCCCAAAGGTGGGAACTAACTAAAGGAACTCACCTCATCTTATTCCGAACTCTGGAACAATTTTAAGCATCAATTGAGCATCTTCACCTCTGCCTCTATTCGGTCCTCCGAAGAACAGTCCAAAACTGCAACCACTTAATTCATCAACAACTTGAATCTCGGTTCAACACAAAACCCTACTTCAAAATTGTCTACAGACTTCAATACTGGACCAAAATCAGTGAAACATTTTAGTGAAGCCCTGTTCCAAATACGGGTTTCACCAAACTTATTCCAAAAAGAGCTTAATCAACAACTTATAGTTTCTGGAGCTTCCAAATTCAACTCAATCTCATAAGTGATTTCTGCAATATCAGAACAGCTTATGCCTCACTTGTGTTTCAGCCAACTTTCGCCCCTTCCTCTATTCTTAAGAGGTTGGGTGCTATATTAATATTGGTCTTTCAAAAAAAAAAAGTATTGAAAATGATTTATATAATCATAATCATCGTTTTCGGCTTTGAAATTGGTCTAAATCGTCGGATTTCGAGGATCGGTACCGGGTTAAATTGACCCGGCTGGAGGTTGAAGATGATTTTTTTTTATATTCTTATATGTTCTTATAAATATGAAGAAACGAAAATATTATCAATTGATTTCATGTGTTGCATTGGTTTAATTTATGTTAAAATCGTTAAAGGTTGTGAGTTTGAACCCTTGGCCGAAACATTGGTTGTTTTTAGTTTTGTTTTGCTTTAAAAAAAATGTTGATTAAAATAAATTAACATGTAAGTTTAAGCAAGCATGGGAATCAAACCTAAGACCTTAACATACAACCAAAGCATTATAACCAATGAACTACAACCAATTTATTGATAAATGTTTGTTACGTTTGCACTATATACTGAATTCATGTGTAATGAAAAAAAAAATTTTTTGAAGGAGGCTGAATAAATTGTTTTTTTTTTTACATACATAATTGTGTTTTTTTTAGAGACATACTTAATTTTGTTAATGTGTTGGTTTTTTTTTCTATTTTTATGGAATATGTTGGTTTATTTATTTTAGTAGTTTAATGTGCTTAAATTATTTCAGTTAATTATGTATGTTTAAATTAGTTTTATTGATCAAACAACTTGCTAAAATAATATTTTCGTTCATTCATATTTATAAGAACTACACCAATTAAAAACAATCCAGAAATCCATCTTGATCGTCGACTAATGGTTCCGATGTCATTCATGTTGACTAGGTTTCTGAAGGGAAAATTTATCAGATCGACTTACCAATCAGATTCCGATCTGAAAAATTCCAGTTCCTACTTCCTTCTTACTCTATTAAGGTCATATTCAACGGTCTGATTGATTATATTTGTTTCTGTTTGTGACCTAGGCTCGTTTCAGTCGTCATTCAAGCGTACTTCCTAGTTGACTAGGTTTCTGAAGGGATAGTTTGTCAGATCGACTTACCAATCAGATTCCGATCTGAAAAATTTCAGTTCCTACTTCCTTCTTACTCTATTAAGGTCATATTCAACAGTCTGATTGATTATATTTGTTTCCGTTTCTGACCTAAACTCGTTTCAGTCGTCAGACTAGCGTACTTCCCAGTTGATTAGGTTTCTGAAGGAATAGTTTGTATGATGGACTTACCAATCAGATTCCGATCAAAAAAAAATCAGTTCATACTTCCTTCTTACTCTATTAAGGTCATATCACTTATAACTTGAAATCATTTAAAAAGAATTTCTATTGCTCTAATAAATGCACCATTTTTATCAACATAAGTTGTCTAATAAGTATTCTATTCTTGAAAAATGGATTTCTATTGCTCTCTCGTTAATTATTCTACTTTTCTAATAGAATCTTTTCTATAGTAATTTGTTTCAGTATGTGTTAGTTACTGCATTTTTCCACGTTACTTAGCGAAAATAAAAAATTTAGTTTCATATTTTGTATGTTATTATCTTTTGTTACAATTTTAAGGGTGTATAAATACTTTTTCGAGACCTTCTTAAAAAAAATACTTTTTTGAGACCCGTCAAAATATACCTTTATGAGAATTTAGTTTTTGGTTTGTTATTAATTAAAGTTAATTTTATATATGTAATTTGTTCGAATTCATAATCAGTTTTAGTTTGTATAAAATTTATATGGGTTTGGGATGAACAAGATTGTTGGGACGAATTTCTTAATTTATATAAATTCGAATCGTTGGATTGCATTCGGTTATGTGCTCTGACCGTTGTTGAAGTCACAAATAAAATGTTTTTTGTTCAAGAATTTGTGTTTAAATCTCAAATTTCAGTGTTAAAATGGCTTGAATTAGTGGTTTTCATGTTTTGAGTTACGTGGGTCTTCAACCGGGTGGAACTGACCCATATGAAGGTTGAAGACGAAATAAAAAAAAAGGAAAAATTTTGAAAGAAAAAAAAAGGAAAAAAAAGTGTGAAGGTGACACATTATTTTGGTTCTCATTAATTAAAACTGCTTTGACTTTAAGATCTTTGTAAAGAAATTTCAAAATTGAAAAATCTGAAGACATCAGGAATCAAACCATGTACATGGTTGTGCAAAATTGAAATTGTAACCACTGTGTCATCCATTTTTTTATGTCTAGAATCGAAATATATTATATATGTATGTATGTTATATTTACATTTTTTTCTTTTAAAACATCATTATTAAATATAATATTAACATACGAGTCAGGATCCGTTGACACCAGGTGTAAAACGACTTACACCAAATCTCAACCGTTAAATTTAATTGATCGCACAGTTCAAACTATATCAACCTAACAACAAATAAAACACAATACACGGGATTTTATTTGAAAACTCCTCTCTTTAATCATCTGCGTTACAGCAGCAAGGAAGAAACCTTCAAATTCTACATAATCATTGTCAGTTTTGATTTTCTATAATATTGAGTGCCACTTCATTGTTCTTTGAGATTTAGGCCAACACACGTTTAATTGAGGTGACAAACCTAAAATAATCGTAAAATAATTAAGGTATCCAAAGGTTGGAGTAGTTTTTTTTTACTATGACAAAATCCTGATCTATTATCATGGCACCGATTGGAATTTCTTTCTAATCAGTTTTATGGTGCTAAATAAAAGCAATAGGAAGAAGAAAGAAGGAACGAGATCCTGTGTATTCTGTTTTATTTGTTATTACGTTGATATAATTTGAACTACGCGATCAATTAAATTTAATGGTTGAGATTTGGTGTAAGTTTTTTGACTTACACCTAGTGTCAACGGATCCTGACTCCATACATAATATGCAAGTAATCAAATTATATATATTTTGTTAAATTATATATATTTTTAATTTATATACAAAACACCGTTAAATATTTACACTGCATCCGTTGCAGACTTTATATGCTTATATGCACGTAATCAAATTTTTCTACTACAACAGTTTTTTTCCTTATTTTCTACTATAATAGTTTTTTTTAGAAGTTTGTTATAGATTTTTTTGAACAATATCCAATTGCTCCACTAAGGTCGTTTTGAACGGTCAGATTGATTGTACTTATTGCCGTTCAGATTCTAACCACATTTTAGTCATCGGACAAGTGTAGTTCCTTGTTGACTAGGTTTATGTAGGGATAATTTGTCGGATTATTTAACATCATTTCTTTTTTAAATTTTATCATTAATGTATGTGCGTTCATATAAATTTTATTTAGCTTTGTGTCTATGTAAGACTTTCTCTACTTAGAAACCCAAAATTAAATGAATTAAATCATTTAATACTCACAATTCAAAACAGTTAATAATAATTAAATAGAATAAAATTCCTAGAAATAAACAATTGAATGCGTGGTGCAGTTGGTGATGTAAATGTCTTACTATGTAATAGGTCCCCTATTTGAGTCATGCATTATACATTTTTTTTTTATTTTTTTGTTTTTAAACTCATCTTCTTCGCCCGTAGATTGTAAAACGGGTTTTTTGCCTTGCGTTCTGACCCGACCGGATCTCCTTTGATACTCAATGAAATTCAACGAATTTTTCGTAGTTTTGACCAGAATTGAAAGGTATGAAAAAAGCACAAGTTTATTTTGCAAATCCACAGTCCAATTACATATTATATTTTTTTGGGTTCTTAAAAAAAAAAACGAATTTAAAAATGTGCATTTTTTCTACATCCATTAAAACCCACGTCAATTTCAGAATTAATTTTTCTCACGAGAAATCTCAATGTGTACAACAACCAATGAGTTATGGATAAAACTGAAACGATTAATAATTTGAACAATGGGTTTCTTCAAACTTTTAATATATTTATACAAATTTAATAACCGCAACATAAGAATTGAGAGATGAAATTGTGCTATTAAAATTTAAATGAGTTGTTATTTTTCAATAGATAGGAGAATATTCTCACATTAACTTATGTACATAACTTTAATTTGTAACATGACTTATTGAATGAATGTGTTATATAGTGCATCAATGCATAATATCAAACACTGAGGTGCATTCTTTAACTTCTAAGTTGTGGTGTTATGCAATTTTATTTTTTTTAACAAATGATGTTATGCAACTTGTTTTTTAGCAACTAAGTTGTGGTGCGTTATGTAACATAAATGTATAATATTATTGTTGATACTAATACATGTGAATGTCTATGTGTTCTTTAGCTTCTATGTTGTGGTATGCAATACAAAGGTATAATATTATTGTTGATACTAGTGCATGTGAATGTCTATGAGTTATTTTTTGTTCCTATGTTGTGGTGTGTATGCAACTTGTTCTCTTTAAAAAAAATTGTAACAATGTAGAAGAAACATAAATATGAAACGAAAAGTGAGACAAAGTTGGACTTCGAAGTATTTTCGTTTGATGGTTAAATTATTAACTTATAAAAAAGTACAAAGAGGGAACGAGATTTGATGGTTGCTTGATTCGCTTGTAACTTGTATAATATATTATATTATGGATGGATCATTTGATGGTGTTCACTTGCATCGACTATAAATGATATCTGATATGACCAATCCAACCACATGGTAACAAGAAATTTGTGAGGCGAAAATGATGACCTTAAAGCGATAACTAATCTATTATAAGTGTTGATTATTTCATATAAATAATGTGGTTGACATGGATCTATTGAAAATCATATCAACAGAAGCTAAGAAAGACAAGAGAGATCTGTCAAATAAAGAAGTTGGAAGAGCCATTACTAAAGTGTTTGGGAAGAATGCAAATGATCTTCACATTTCTGCTCTTAAGACCAACCTAGCCAAGTTGGACAAACACCATAAGTGGGTGAGATTTGTTAGAAGTATAATGGGAGCATATTCATATGGATATATGAGTAAGAACAATGGCTTATCTACAACCTTGAGTTAGGGGGTGCAAATTTTTTTAACTCATCAATTGTTATTATAATTTTGTCATCTAAAACGGATTAACAATACAACTTATTGTCAGCTTGTCCTTCATTTCTATTTAAATAAATATATATATTATTTGCGTAAAATTAAGATCTTAAAAATTTTGTATAAATAAAAATGTTCATGATAAAATTATATACACATAAATTCACACTTTTGTTAGTTTTACACAAATAATCAAATTAATTTTAATAGCTTTTTATTTCTGACAAATTATAAATTTAAGTATTTATCACTAGGAATTTGAAAAAAATAATGTAATTTAATTTAAATTATATACAATGAACCGTAGACATACTCTTCATAGAAATAGGAAAAAGATTTGTCCAAAAGAAATGGACAAGAAGTTAGAGAAGGAACTTTTTTTTGAAGTAGTATACAATATATAATTTACTTGCAAAATGCTTAAACATGCATTGATTCGTTGCAGTGGTTTAGCAATTTAATTATCAACCTAGGGACGTTAGTTCGACCCTTATGTTTTTGGCCTTTATGATCCTACCAAATTAAATAACAACACCTAATAATCAAAAGTCAATTGAACCAAAGCAGTGCAAATAGCAATTGTATCATAGTTTGTGTGTCAGACTTCCAAAGTATTAGGTAAGGTGCAAAAGGAAAAATCGAGTGTGTGTGCAAATAGAAAATATCAGTATAATAATATGCATAAATTAGAAAATTCCAAGTTGTGGAATTCGTTTCAAACTTTGTAGACTAGCTAGAGTTCATATTCAAAATTCACTAACAACTACATGACACCTTATTGTGTTATGTATTTTATTGATATGGTTCATTTGTTGCCTACTACAAGGAAACAAGGGGATTACATGTACTTCACCAAGTCATCCACAGTGGAGTGGCTCCTCCTTGAGGAGTTTGGAAAATACTCAAACTTAGCTGATACATATGTATTTACAAATTGCTTAAAAGAAGTAACTGTATTTCTCCACAATTTCTTTGAACAATACACTCCGGGCACTAAGGCTGAGCATTTGCGATATGAATGGATAGTAGGAGAACATATCCATTCATAGTTGTTGAAGAGAATAAAAAAAATCTGACACTATGGTCGATTGTTGATACATGTGTTCTGAATTTAAACACCGATTTTGAATACTGCGGGTTTCTGGAGGGGTTGTTGGGGAAATGAGGAAATGCAAGATGAATTATCTAAGAAGTTTCTTGACATCATGGAGGGTTTTTCTGAGAAGAAAAACATCAAAAAGAAGGTTAAGGCGATCAGATGCGCTTTTTCTGATCTAGAATCATATGATTGTTGTGGAATTGAAGAGTAACCCCAAAGAAAAGAAGACAGCTCCAATTTCTTCTATTTTTCTTAGCAATGAACTTTTTCAAAATAGAGAGTTATGTTTCCAGCAACTATTTTCTATCGAAAAAATTCTTGTAAAATTATAAAAGTTGTTACAATGTGTGTTTAAGATGTAAAGTTGTCATAATGCATAAGCTTCTTCAAAGAAGCATAAAATACTCAAAAAGAACGAAATTGTTGCTAAGAATAAATGTATCAACTAGATAAAAATTTGCACAAATTTTCCGCTATGACGTTTGGCACAAAAAGATTAGACATGATGACAATAGAAAGATATATAGTAAATAATAAGATCCTAAAACTTGCTCAAGGACAGTAGACAGGTATAGTATGATTGTTGATACAAGTGTATGTTCATATGCATTTCTGTGTGTTCTATAATCTTCTATGTTGTGGTGTCTATGCAACATATAACATTGAATTTTTTATACTAATGTATGTGAATGTCAATGTGTTCTTTAGCTTCTATGTTGTGTTATGCAATAGAAAGGTATAAAATGATTGTTGATACTAATGTATGTGAATGTCAATGTGTTCTTTAGCTTCTAAGTTGTGTTATGCAATAGAAAAGTATAATATGATTGTTGATACTAGTGTATGTGAATATCTAAACAATTTTTTGCTTCTATGTTGTAGTGTTTGGTGGTGTGTATGCAACTTGTTCTATATCATCTATGTTGTGGTGATGTGGTTTAGATTGTGGGATGTATGCAACCGAAATGTTGTACATATAAATAAATGAAGAATTTGTGTTGTTAAAATGATTTTAAAAAAGAGGTTTGTTATTTGAACGACCATTTTTGTGACAACTTTTACCTTCTTAAAAATCAATTAAGGTGGCATAATTGGTCATTTTACAAAGGTACAAATTTAGCTTATTAAAAAAAACAATTACGGTGGTACAATTGGTCATTTAAATAAGGTACATAGAAAATTAAAAAACACAATTAAGGTAACACAATTGGCCATTTTACAAAAGTCTAGAGCGAATCAAACTCGAGACCTTAAGGAGAATTACACTCCAAAGTCCAAAGTCAGTACCACCAAACCAATGCAAGAGGGTTTATAATCAAATAAAACTTTTATGACATATTAAGAAGAAAAGGGAAAAATCTAAAAATAATAAATATTTTATTAAGGATAAGGAATGTAGATGAAAAATATATAAATATTTAAAGGAATACTAATTTTGTATATAATAATAAAATATATGCTAATAGTTAGAGAGTGACAATTTGAGTACTTGTTTATTTAGAAAATTGTCTTTTATTTTACATACGAGTTCAAAAAGAAGAAAGAAAAATACAAAAGAATAGATGAATAAAAATGAGTGAACAAATAAATATGTAACATTACTTGTGTTTCTCTTCTAATTTTAA
>Ga0315915_1008870_pt1 | contig 11622 bp, 8 predicted proteins | sample MpolbnodulesMG_FD_207738 | JGI IMG/M metagenome (GOLD analysis project Ga0315915, IMG submission 207738) | Medicago polymorpha root nodule microbial communities from Los Angeles, California, United States - branched nodules | ecosystem: Host-associated > Plants > Roots > Nodule | place: USA... | reverse complement strand
AGAGTTGACAAAGTACAGTGTACGAAGTGTACAACCACTAACTCTGCGCACGCCTCTGCAACCACCATCTCTGCAACTTGTCTCTACATCAAGACAAGAATAACAGTAATATTGCTGCAGACGTTGTTCCGTTTCAAAAGGAATGAATTTGAAATTAGTTCTTCAAAGGACAATTATCAAATTAGGCAAAAGATCAATGGTGAAGAATCAAAGCTTCAAGCAAGACAAGTTGATGTAACGGCTAGTTCTCAACGTCTCTCAAATCCTCTATAAATAGGGATAAAGACTTGAAGAACACATACACAAGAACACAACAAGCAAAGGTCAATACTCTGTGCAAAACGTCGAAAACTTAAACACATCAACAACTTAGAGAATTCTTACAATAGTTCATATCTCAGAACGTAAGAAAGAAAAGTTTTTGAAATAATCGAAAAGCGTTAAGTTGACTATATAAAATATCTTTTTCCATATCAGAATGATTAGACAAGAAGAACATGTAGATAGGATGTCTGGAGTCTTGTTATATTGTAGCCCAACAACATAACAATTTAGAAGAACTCTTTTTCAATCGCATCCACTACTACACAAAGAAGCTCGCACAATATTTCATTGTTATTTTCTCGAATCAGACCTAAAAAAAATTAGTTTGTTTATAGCTATGTGGTTATATATTTTCAGATATCTCGTCGACTTCGAGTGTTAAGTTTTTGTCAAAAACATAATCTACCTACTCTTCTTCTAAATGAGGTGTTCACTCACTTGTAGTTAGAATATGTATCTAAATTAAAACCATCAAAAGAGCATGGTAATTTTAAGTTGCTTCCTAGGTCAATCCGTGGAATGATTTTGAATTATTTGCTTGAGACACCAATCAGTAAATTTATCCACCGACAGTTATCAAGCTAACTCTTTAATGGAAGATTCTAGTCAAGTTGAGATTGATGACAACAATGTATTAATAAGGATTAATGATTGGTTGAGTTATGATTCAATGTATCATTTTGTAACAAGTTATGATTTAAGATTCTATAGGTGTATTGGACATATATTTGAGTTTTTTTTGTTCTTTTTTTTATAGGTTTACATATTTGTTTGCCATTATGGTGGTGTTCGTTTCACTCAAAAGCTACATTTTATGGTGATTTTGAGGGGCACTTGGTTTGTCCTTGCCGACCAAAAAAAAATTAAATTGAGTTTAATTCTACAATATTTTAGTTTTATCTATTGGTTGTGGCATCTTTCACCACCGTTGAATTAAGAGACTAGAAGCCGTTATAAAGTTGGAGAATATATTTTCTATATACTTTTTGCTCCAAAATATTTTAGTTTAAAAATCATTTAACTTCTTCATGCAAATCCAAGACACCATTTTGCAACAAGTCATGATTCAAGATTTTATGGGTGTATCGGATAGATAATCAAGGTTTTTTTATAGGTTTGCATATTTGTTTGTCATTGTGGGGGTGCTCGTTTTACTTAATAGTTATACTTCATAGTTATTCGACAATTGGTTTGCGCTTGTCGACCGATTTTTTATAAAATTGAGTTTAATTGTACAATATATTAGTTCTATCTATTGGTTGTGACATCTTTCACCACCGTTGGATTAAGAGACTTGCATTCCGTTACTATGTTGGAGAAGATATTTTCTATATAATTTTTGCTCCAAAATATTTTAATAATAGCATGTGTGGTAGGAAATGTCACTAACTTACTTGCCCCTGATGTTGGGCACAAAGCATATATTAAGAATAATATGTTCTTTATTTAATTCATTATTGCATATCATGGAAGTTGTATAAAACTTAACTATAAAATTAATTATTTTCATAGGGCATGTCGACTTCATGTGTTAAGTTTTCATCAACAACATGATCTACCTATTCATGTTCTGAATGACGTGTCTACTCATTTAGAGTTAAAATATGTATCCAAATTAAAACCCTCAGATAAACATGAATTTTTAAAGTTCTTCTTAGATCGATCCGTGGAATGATTTTTAATTATATGTACAAAAATTATGTGATGAATAACCATGTTTTTGTGCGGATTTTAGATTATATTCAATTACAATTGATAATTATTGTTTTACACAACATTTACTTTTACATTTCAGTTGCAACGAGTCTTTTTTTTTTCTAGCCAATTCAATTGTTATTTTGTTGTCCATGGTTATGTGCTAATTGTCTATCTTTTTTATATGAATTATCTTTAAACTTTAAAATTTGGTAACAACTCTATGTTGTATTAAAAAATGATGATATTGCTATTTTGAGTTTATTTTTTATACATGTTAGTATAACATTTTTTATTTTGAGATTAATTTCTATATATTGATGGTATAACATTTTTTGCTTATAATCCAATAAAATCATGACAAGCAAATAATTGTAATATGTTAGGAACTAACCCAAAAATATGGCATTATAACTGTTTTTAATTAAATGCATTTGTAAAAAAGTTTTCCATATATAATTTAAATATTTTTGTTTTTTTAACAAGCTAATAACGTGTGGTTTCTTTGTCTTACTTTATTGACATGAAATAATATCTTTTCAACACAGGGGTTAAGTGTGTAAGTCTTCTTCCTAGATCATCCAATATTATTACTACCCACAAATTGTAGAGGGGTGACATATATAACAACACAAAATTTCAAGTAGAGATGAAGAAAAAAAGTCCATTTTATTATTACCCAAAAAAAATGTTATAGTTTCTGAGGGGTGATATATATAGTGTGATATCGTCACTTATGTAAGAAATCCTGATAGCAAATATGAAGAAAAATATATCGGTGAAGGATGGTATAAGTTTCCGAGTGATAGTAGTTTGAGTGTTGGTGAGGTGTTGGTTTTTGATGTATCCCGAATTTTCTTTCTGTTCGGGTTGTTCCTTCTGAGATATCTCACTGATCTGATGAATTGTTATTGTGGTTTCTAATTTTTAGTGTCGTTCTTCTTAAAAATGAATATGTTAGTTTCAATTTGATCCTTTGTTTTTATGTTTTTTGTTGGTAGGAGGACTACTTGATTACAATGTTTGTCTTATGGCACGTGTAATATTTGTTTATTTTACTATTTTCATCGTTATGCTTGAATCATGTAGTGTTACCATTTTAGAAGCATTACAGGTTTAATGAAGTGGTGTTTGCCTAAAATGAAGGTTTAACATTATGTTAAATATAACAATTTTATTGTTCCATTTATGTTTATGCAATGTTGTTGTTTTGGTATATCATTTTATTTAAAAATTTATGATGTCAATGTTGCCATCAACCGCTATAGTTATGTTTGTAAACTGTATACACCGATGATGTCAACATTGGTGTTTCGATAAATTCTTTTAATTTAATGGAATAATGTTGTTCAGTTTAATCGTTGATGTAAGTATTCCGTCCCTTGTAATTATAGCAAAGTGAAAATCTAGAGAAGTTAGTGCTAAAAGTAAAAAATGTGGGGGTAAAATTGGAATTTACCCCTCTAAATGTTGTGTTTTTGGCGCTTACCTGCCATTCAACCGTTTACTTCCTTAACTACCATTCTTCTGCTAAACTGAATTTTGAAATCCGAGTCATGGAGGAGAAGAAGCAGAATTTGCAAAACAAGAACTCACTCTTTCTCTCTCTCACCCTTCCAAATTCCACTTCCTACCATGCACAAAGGCAAGCTCAAGCTTCCATCTCCAGACAAGCCTGGAAGGTTCATCTTTCTTGATAGCCTTGGAAGCTTGGTGATGATCACTGGATTGGATGAAAAGGGAAATGAAGTCGAGAGTTCGGAATTTGAAGTTGAGTCCGGTGAAGAGCTTGAACCGATTAAACCTGGCGTGTTAGCGTTTCATAGAGAGAGTGACGAGGGTGATGAAGTTATGGATGAGGAAAAAGATGACAGTGATCAAAGAATTAAAAAGAAGATGATTAAAGAGAGTGTTGCAACTTCAGTTTCGCTGTTGAAATCTATTTCGTTGGATGAGAAAAGATCGGATTTAGAATATGAGGTTGGAGGTGTGGTTATGTTTTGATCTAGCATAAATTTTCTTAGACTGATTGGGAGAACTTGTGAAAATAGCTTGTGACTTTGTTCATAAGCTGATTTCAACTTATTTTCATAAGTTCTCTAAGCTGGCTTATGAATACAGCTTATAGCTTATATGAAAACAATTTAATTTAACTTTATCTTTTTCTATGGAAATAGTTTATATTTAAGTATTATAAACTAAATTAATTAGTCTTTATTAATTAGGTCATGAAAAATTGAAATGAAGTGCTGTGGATTATGTATTTGTCTTGTTAGGGTTTCTTATAATTTATGCTATTTCTTGTTCATTCTTTCCTTTTTATTTATTTATTTATTAATCTAGCTTTCTCGAAAGGAGATTAATTTGGAAAAGTTGCAAAGAATTGCTAGCACTGGGATTCCTGATGGAGGAGGTTTGCGTGCAACGGCTTGGAAGGTAAAAATAACTCCATTGTGTTCATTTACCTGATTTGAATTTTCAACTTTGGTCCTTACTTTGCATGTTAATGTGATAGTGTGATGCCTTAGGATTTTGACAACTTACGATATTGAGTAATATAATATGTATCACATGTTTACGACCTCCATCCATCATCAGAATTAGACTATTGGAGTGGAGAAAGAAAAGAATGTAACATTAGAATTGGAGATATGTTAGTACTGGTGGGGCATCGGTTGAAGTTAGAGGGGATGTTAAATATTTGTGTGCTCACTGTGATTAGCAATTGAATGTGTTGGCAGTGGCATAGTTGAGCTGTTGGAGTGTTTGTTTTTTGCAATTTAAATATATGCAGGTTTCTACAATTGGTATAAAGTGTTAACAATATAGATGATCAGAGAGAATAACAAAGAGACTAACAACGACGGCTAGGTTTCATAGAATACCAATAGCTTAAGCCCAATACTTTATTTTCTAACATAAAAAACTGCAGTCTGTATTTGAATTTGCAGAGTTGTTGTAGTGTCAAATTGATTTAGTTAGTGAAGGAGGGACAAGCACGAATAATGCGAGGAAAAGGAAAAATCGTGCTAAATAAACGGCCTGCTGTGTTGGTGGTGGAACAAAGAAATGGTGTGTTAATATAGGATCGGGTAATGATGAATAAAACATACATGAATTGTTTGATATACATAAGGAGGGTATGCGAGCTCTGTCATGCTTAATTCACATTATAAGAGGGGCTTGGATAAATAAATCGAAGGAGCAGTAACCTAGAGAGATATGGTGCTGTGCAGGTGGAGGAAGTCTTGATAAGTACTTTAGCAGTAGCAGCACACAAAGTAACTAAAACTGTGCTGCTGATGTAAACAAATGGCGTTGGTGTCTAATTGATACGGACAATGTTGTAATAAATTTTGTGCTAAGCTTACCTAGCGTTTATTATGCTTTGATTAGCTTGTTCAAAAAGAAAAGAAAAAAGACTAGCAAATATATAGTTTTATGTTGAAAAAGAAAAGAAATACGATTAGCTTTGCAAAAGTATAAAACTCTTTGATTGTGGTTATGTCTGCACACAAGCAGCTGATTGTCCTGTTATGATTTCCATATCCAGCTACTCTTGGGCTACTTACCTTCATCTCATGAACTATGGGAGACTCAATTAAAAGAGAATAGGCTAAAGTATGTTAATATGAAAAAGGAGCTTCTCTTGAATCCGGTAATATACTACTGCTTTGCACAATTTTCACATGAGCTGTCATATTTATATTGAACATATGTGTGGACGTGTTGTAGCTCCAGCTTTTCAGTTTTCACTGATCACATTGTTGGATCTAAGACAGACAGAGCACATTTGGAAGGAACCAAAGCATTTAAGTTTGACTAAGCAGCATGACAACAATGCTGTTGATGGCCCCCTCAAGCGACATGAAATTCCCGCGGAAGATCACCCTTTGAGCCTCGATAAGGAAAGTCTTTGGAGACAATATTTTCAAGTAAGTTTCTTCTCCATTTTATAGTTACTTTGGACGCCTTCAAGATAATGATGTCGATACTTATCACCGGCTGTCCATTTTCTAGCATACAGAGATTGCGGAACAGATAGATCGTGATTTGCAGCGCACACATCCAGACATGCCATTCTTTTCAGCGGAGACATCATTTAGTCGAAAAAATAGGGTAAATGCCCTCCTTCTCCTCCTTGAGTTAAGTAATAGATTTTAGGGGGCTTGCCTCTGACTGAAACTTTTGCTGATACTTTTGTCAATAGGAAGCAATGAAGAATATTCTTCTCCTTTTTGCGAAGTTAAATCCTGCAATTTGTTATGTGCAAGGCATGAACGAGGTCTTGGCACCTATATACTATGTATTTAGTGCCGATACTGACAAGAAGAATGCTGTAAGCACTTTCTTGGTAGAAACTGTTTGTCATGTCATATACACCTGTCCCTTGTTTTTTTTTTCCGATTGGATAGGGTGAATTCATAGTTTGTTTCAAGATGAATACATATTACTCAGCAGTATACCAAAATTAAAGGTTAAAAAGGCTCTAACTTGTATTCGAAAATTTAAATTTAAGTGTAATATTTCTGACCATATTGCTTATGAATCCATTAATGCTTCCTCGCTTCACCCAATCGTGTGTAGAAGCCTGAATGCTATACTGCTAGTCAATTTTGACTTTTAACTTTGTCAGTTTTTAGAGATGAATCAAAACCAACCAAGCATGGTTCAGTGTCCTTCATAATATGTTGGCCAATGTCCATTAACTTTTTTTTGGCCAAATAATATCCATTACACTGAATAATCACAAATTGTATATCTTGCAGAAGGGTTAAATAAACTCGACTTTTTAAAGTACATGGTTTACATATTATAATAACCATCCTTTCATATCACCCATAACAATTCTTTCTTGAGGATTGTCTGCATAAACAGCTGGCATAAAAGAATATAATGTAATCCTTTTTATGATGATGGCTTTTATTGCTTATTATTTCCTTATGCTTTATTTTCTGTCATAGGCTAATGCAGAAGCAGATAGTTTTTCTTGTTTTGTTCGAATCTTAGGCGACTCTGTGGATCATTTCTGTCAACAATTGGACAACAGTTCAAGTGGTATCCTTGCTACTCTTTCTCGTTTGTCGGATCTACTTAAAGTAAATGATGAGCAATTATGGCATCATCTTGAATTTACAACAAAGGTGGAACCTTTCAGCATTTTTAATTCAACACCTCGTACAGTTCCATTTTATTTAAAACTAATGCCGTAGAACCTCATGAACAGGTTAAACCACAATTCTATGCATTCCGGTGGATTACACTGCTACTCACCCAAGAGTTCAAATTTGAATCTATTTTGAGAATATGGGATACTCTTCTGAGTAATACTTTTGGTGTTCAGGTTTTTCTCTCAGCTGAATTCTGCGACAAATTCTTAGAATGAAATCAGTTTTCATATCTACAATATGCTTACTGTAAACTTAATTGTGTATGTCTGTTTATACCGGTTTTTGCAGGATATGCTTCTTCGGATCTGTTGTGCGATGCTACTTTGCGTGAAAACCAGACTACTAAGCGGTGATTTTATAGCTAATATAAAGCTTTTACAACACTATCCTGATGATATTAACTTAGAATACCTCCTTCAGGTAGCTCAGGACATTAGTCCTGACACGTCTTCTTATATTTTGTCGCTTTGATTTATGACGGTAGACATTTTTCAAATGATTTAATTAAAGTTTATTTGAAAAAGGGAACATTCTATACCTAACATAGCACTAGGCACGTCCATTGTAGATATTTAGATGGAGTTCATGAGCAGGAAGCAGCGATAAATTCTGTATTGGCATGCCATCAGAAAATTGAATTATTCATCAATGATGTTAAATTTTGATTTATCTTTTTTTGGTAACCATCTGAATTTAGCTTGAACCATAGGTTCCAAAGGTGAATTTGAATTTGACGAAATTCACGAGTCTGTTTACATTGAACCATAACGAGTACAAGGGGTACTCCGGTTTCCAACCCATAATACATATCAAAGATTAGACATAATTTGTTTCCCCCAATACCCACTTACCCTCAACCCATAATTTATATCAAGGATTAAACAAATGTTTTCCCCTAACAAATTTTCTCTTTAAATCTCATTTTCGTACTCATCTTTCATGCAAAACTACATCTATGTCCCCTTAATTTCAGATAGATTTGACGACTGAGAACTCATAGGGAAATAAAATCATAGGTTTGAAACTTGAAAATTTAAGACTACTAATTGCACATGCAAAAGTTTCAAATTCTAATTTCGTCTTTTTTATGTATGAATGTTCTAACTTCAAGTTAGCATATGTGTTCGTTTTCACTTTTTTTTTACACAAGCAAAATCAAGTCATTTAATTCAATAAAAATGTCCAAATACAATGAGGAATAGACGTAAAAACATTGTGAATAGTATAATTGGTAATGTTTTTGTTAGAGTGTGAGCAGTATCATTTTGCTTCTCACCTAGTAAACACAATTGCATAGTTGTTGTTTTTTAAAGATAAAAGGTCCCAACAATGAAATTATAGAACCATACTCAGATAAGTCAGATTTGATGTTGTGAACATTGTCTACTACTTGTTTGCAATCCATCTCTATAAATGACCCAATTCAAATCCAAAGAAATCAACCAATCTATAGCTTGGTTAAGTCCCCAAGCCTCTCCCTCTGCTGCAGACATAACAAATGTGCACCAAATATGCAATCTCAGTGTATGTACCGTGTTTATTAAACCTCAACATGATGCAAATTCAAAAGACATATTCCTAGAATTTCATTCCCACCATTCAAGAAGACCACATATATCACGGCAGACATAACTAGGGTTGTGCCTTAATGTCGCCCTAAGAAAACCATCCCTTGAGAAATATTTAGCTTTGAAAACTCTAGTAACAATAGCAACTGGTTGGTTATACATTTCCAACCTTGTTTCCCCAACATTGCTAGATTAAATCCATATAAGCCAAGAAGGAACACACTAATGCAATATGATGGGATAGCTTGAGCCACTGATTTTGTAAAACTTCACGAGCTACCATAGATAAAATCCTACTACGATAATATTATACAGGTGTCGGGGTTCAAACCATGGACTTTCCACTTCTTCACATTTAAAAATGTGTGAGCCTAGTCACTAGGCTATTTGACCCAAAAAAATCCTACTGATCCAGCTAAATCATTTTCTTCAACCAGTCATAGATGGAAGACCGAGATATTTACTAGTTCGAAGAGATTGAGCTTCTCTCTCCTCAGTTCGAAAATAATAGGAAGTTGTAATTTGAAAACAAGAGATGACAAAAGTAGGACCTTCATGACACACATTGACTCCATGGATAATGCTCTGCAGTTGAGCCTAGTGTAATAAAACAGATAAAATTTCAGTGCAAAGAATAAAAAGATAAACCTTCACCGTAGTAACACAAATCCGCATCAAGCCTATCCATTTTTGTTTAAAACCCTCTTCTCCCAAGATAGTGAAGAGATACCTCCAATCTACATAAGCTTTGCTATTATTAATATCAATTAAAGAGCAACTTCCTAAAACTTTCCTCTAGTTTTGAATTTCAAGAAATGGATAACCTCTAAAGCTATCAAGACATTGTTTAGAATCGACCGAACTGCAATAAAACCATAATGCTCTTCAAAAATACACTTAGGGAGAACACGTTTGACAGAGTTTTGTAGACTACTCCCCCATAATACTCATATACTCTCTCGGTAACAAAATATAAGCAAAAGTGGTGTTTTTGGTCCAAATTGTATACCAATTACATCAACTTTCTTTGACTCACTTTTACTTAAACTTTGTTATATATGGGGTATTTTAGAGAGGGCAATGGAGCATAAATCACACTATGTTTGTCCCCCATTAGAGCTATGCAACTCACCTTCATCCAACCAATGAATACAAGCCTGCATAATTAGTATCTCCTCTAAACAAGTTTCAGAATCTATGATAGAAAGCTAGGTTGAGACCATCTAGACCAAAGGCTTTATCATGATGCATTTGAAAAATTGCAGTCCAAAACTCATCCACCGAAAATGGTGCAGTAGTTGGCATACAATTATTCTCATCACCAATCTTATGACCAACCACATCAAGAACCATAGGATAGTTACTAGAATTAGCTTGAAACAAATTTTGCAAAAGTGTTTGTTGTGCATGAGCACTCTAGCTTCAATTTAGAGTATGTGTTTGTTTTCACGTTAAACGTGCATTCAATTCTAAGCTACACTTTATAACTTCTTAAATTTCAGGGTAGAAAGATCTGTAAACGTAGGTGATTGTCTGATTGGTCGGAGCCCAAATATATAAAAATTGATTTGTGGGATGAGAACATCCAATATTAAAATATTTTAATTTTATATGCGAAATGTTGGTTTTTAGAAGTGATTTTTCTTCCATCAAAATCACCTTTATATTTTTTTTCTTCTTTTAATTATTATTTGTTAGAAAAAAGGAAAAGATGTGCCACGTTTACTTTTTTGCGTTTCATGTATGGAATTCTTCATAAAATAACACATACACAGCTCATTTTATATTTCTAAAATCAATTTTGTTTCCAGGACAATCTGAGGGCATCCTTTGGTAATTTGAAAAGTCATTAAATCATTGCTTGTAAATTTGGAAATAGAAGAAGATTAATAGATTTATAAGTGCAACGTGCAGGTCTCTCTGTTATGATTTTCATTTTTCAATTAAATTGTACTATGGTACTGTTGAGGCAAATTTGTGAACAGGCCTACCACCATGTCATGGATGACCAAAGCTATACATATTTTAAGATCATCAAACCAATAATTTGAGGAGAAGCAAGCATGCCACTTTGTAGTATTCTTTTTTTGGATGATAAGCCACTTTATAGTATTCTTTGTGCTCATTTTCTTCCTTCTTCTTCCATTGTTTATTATATCTATTTGTCTCTTACTTTCTTATGTTTACACTTTTTGGATTTGAAAGGAAAAAAATCAAAGAAATTAATGTAAAAGGAGTAAAAAAATATACAAGTAATAGAAAATAAGATAATTTTATATTTATTTACTTAAAAAAAAATTTGTCAAGTAACATAGTGGATAGACTCAAACATTATAAATGTGGAGAAGTTAAATGTCTGAGGTTCAAACTTCAACTCTTACATATAATATACAATATCCCTACCAACTGAGCTAAGTTTACGGATAATTTTATATTTATGTAATAGAAGTGTAAATAAAACTCATTGCCTGGTATATTGCATAGAAAGTAGTGTAGAAGAATATTTATCAAATCTTACAAAGTACAAACATCTTCAAATAAAACTGAAATATGATAAATGGAATAACAGTGAAGAGAACAGCGAGGGATCCAAAAATACCTCAAGAAAATGATGATCCAAAAATTTAAATTCTCCCCACAGTACTCGTACATAAAAGTTGTGGGGGAAATGTTCGTATTTTCTTTGCACCTTAATTTCTAAATATATTTTTGGGTTAATAGGTCTTTACCCCCTGTAATATAGGTCATTTCCGGTTTTCCCTCCTGTAAAATATTTTTTTTGATTTACCCCCTGTAAAATATTTTTGTTTTAATTTACCCCCTAATAGGCCAAACAAAAACGAAAAATTCTTGAAAAATAAAAT
>Ga0315915_1008868_pt1 | contig 11625 bp, 6 predicted proteins | sample MpolbnodulesMG_FD_207738 | JGI IMG/M metagenome (GOLD analysis project Ga0315915, IMG submission 207738) | Medicago polymorpha root nodule microbial communities from Los Angeles, California, United States - branched nodules | ecosystem: Host-associated > Plants > Roots > Nodule | place: USA... | reverse complement strand
TTCTTGGCCTCTGTCTGTTCTGAGTGCTTTGATTAGACAACCACTTTGTTTTTCTACAAACGCTTTGAATGTCTTGAAGACATCGATAGCTTCTGATTTCTGCTTCAGAAAATACACCCAAGCCTTTTTGCTAAAATCATCAATAAAAGTAATAAAATACTTGCAACCACCAGGTGTTGGTATTTCAACCGAACACAAATCTGAATGAACGATCTCCAGGAGTTTCTTCGCTCTCTAAGACTTTCCGGTTGGAAATGATTCTCTATGCTTCTTTCCAATTTGACATGTCTCGCATACACCACTTGGAATATTTACAACAGGCAAACCAGAAACATATTCTTTTCTTGACAGGTAATTCAAGCCAGAAAAATGGAAGTGACCAAATCTCATGTGCCACAACCAATCATCATTTGGAATTATAGAACTCAAGCAAGGAAACCGATCATGTTGAATTCTCAAAGGGAATAGGCGGTTAGGAGTCATTTTTACCTTTGTGATGAATCTTCCATTTCTGTCAATCAGCGTGCAATAACCGTTGTGAATTTGCATGTTGTAACCTTTCTCTGACAGTTGTCCCATACTCAAAAGATTGTGATGAAGACCAGGGGCATAAAAAACATCACCAATAAAATTCTGCGATCCATCTTTCAATCTGATAGCAATTTGGCCTTTCCCCACAATTGGAATATTTGAATTATTTCCAAACTTTACGGTAGATTTTACCGTTTCGTTTAGAGAAGTGAATAATTCCTTTTTCCCACACATATGATTACTACACCCGGTGTCCAAATACCAAATATTTTCTTCTTCATAAAGTTTATTGCTTGCTAGAAATAAACTATGTTGATTTTCAGAAGACTCACCAGTATGTTGATATGAACTTTCTGCCATGTTTGCCTGATGTTTGTATCTGCAATCGGCTGCTTTGTGCCCATACTTTCCACAAATAAAGCAACCATTATTTGTCCTCTCTTGGTTGTAATAACCTCTTCCTCTGCCACGGTTGTTGGAACCAAAATTGTTTCCACCTCTTCCTTGATGGGGAGGATTGAAATTGTTGTAATTGTTGTCTCTCCATTGATTGAAGTTGCCACGTCCTCTTCCTCTAAAGGTTCCTCGACCTCTTCCTCTGAAATTTCCTCTTCCTCCATTGTTGAAATTTTCACGAGCTCTAGCTTCACCCATGTGGCTTGATTCAGCAGCGTTGTTGAGGTTCACCTGGCTTTTCAAGGCTTCCTCCTTCACTTTTTCAGTCTTCTCTAATATTCGGTTGACGTGACTTTCAATACTTCCATGCAACTCTGCTACTGACAAGGTATCGGTATCGTGGGATTCTAATATCGTAGTCACCACATGATCAAACTTCATCGGCATGGTGCGTAGAATTTTCTCCACCACCTTGCTATCTGGAATATCTTCTCCATACACCCTCATCTTGTTGACAAGATTTATAACACGAGTAAAATATTGTTCCACTGTTTCAGAACTGGACATTTCGTACCTTTCATATTCTCTACGCAGAGACTGCAGCTTTGATTTTTGAGCTTTCTCTACTCCTTTGTGTGACAGCTTCAATATGTCCCACGCTTCTTTCGAAGTCTTCGCATTTGCTATTCTGCCAAAAATTGAATACTCTATTCCTTGAAGAATTTGTGATAGTGCCAGCTGGTCCTTTCTACGAGCAAGTTCATCAGCTCCTTGTTGTAAGCCAGACTCCACATAGCTCCAGATGTTGTGAGCTTTAAGATGTGTTGTCATCATAAATTCCCAATAACTAAAATCTAATTCAGAATTTAGTTTGGGACCGGACCAAACGATGTTGAAATTGTTTGCCATATCTCTCAAAATATGCTCACAATAACTTCAACACAGTGAGAACTCTTTTGTTCCTCACACACTCAAACTATTTTTGACACTGACAATTGCAGGATCTGACCTGCTCTGATACCAATTTGATATCAGTGAGACATAAACAAATAACACAAACACACTTGATAGGGAGAGAACAGAGGAGAAAATTTCTCTAAGAGTTGTATAAAGAGCAACACGTGGATACTAGTTGTCTTATGGTTGTATAATTACTTGGAAGCTAAGTAAACTTAATGGATAAGTAAGTTACTAATAGCTAAGTATTAGAGGCGGTGCTGCTAATTGATAAGGCGGTGCTACTACCATTAGTTTGGTCTAATAGATTTACTTAATAACTAAGAGTAATGTCAAGCTTCTACACTCTTCTAAATACTTCTTGATTTAATTTCTAACACTTTCCGTCTTATCTCTGAACTGGATCATAATTGGTTTAGTATGAGTCAGTCCACAATTAAATAAATTTTGGAAAAAATCTGCATTAATTTTTTTTAGGGAAAATCTGCATTTATTTGTATACGACAGAATGCTTCAATTGGAACCAAATTATTTGACCATTCACACCAAAGTTTGTCAGCACAATATCTATTTTCCGTGCATTAATAGTGTCACAAAACAACATGAAAGGGAGGGAAACTAGAGAAAGCATTGATTTATAGAACACGTACAGGTACGGCGTCCAAATGGAAAAAAGATTATTGGATTACTTAAATTTAACAAAGGGTCTGGTTAACGAGTGCTTCCGAGACAGTTCTTGAATATTCTAAAAGAAAAAGATTATTTTATATAAAAAGAATCAAATATTTCAATTTTCGATACATTGATTGCACATATTTTCATAAAAAATTAGTACCATTTAAAGGTCCTAAAAAATGTTTCAGGAGCACTCGTTAACATTTCTCATTGTTGTGAATTCGTTAAAAATCACACCAATAAAATACTTGATGTGTGGAGCAAAATAATCAAGCAACCAAAACAATGTGGGTGACATTATAAACACAAGCAAAAGATGGAAAAAACAGTGAGAGAAAGAAATAGAGAACACACGAAATTTGTTTACCATGTTCAATCCAATACTAACCTAGTATGGGGGCGAGAGTAGCTCTTTGTTCCACTATAATGATGAGTAACTTTACAAAAGAGATATCAAAGATTACATGAATTAGTCCTCAAACCTAAATTTACACAAAGTCCTGAATCTCTTCCCATGACCAAGAGACACTATCGAATATGGTTTCTCCAAGGTGAATCAATCTCAACCCTAGTGTTTGTCGAGAAGAGAATTATCTGCAAACCCTAGTTTTGATGTTGGCTTCTAAACCTTTGTTTTCTGGCTCTCTACTCTCTTTTTTCATCTGATGTAAGGTCTATATTTATAGTAAAAACATCCCTAAAAAATTGGAACAAATCTCATGCTGAAAAATCAGACGTTGATTTTCTCACTTCGGACGCCGATTTTTTACGAGACAGAAGTCTCAAAACAGCACCCAAAATTGGGTCCCGATTTCTCCAAATCGGTCGCCGATTTTGGCAGTTTCAGAAACACCAATTTTGAGTCATACTACAACATTCTCCACCTTGACTCTAAATTTATGATGATGTCAATTTAACCATCAATCACTTTGCTGCTCTCCCCATGCTTCATCTTCCCTTGCTTCCAACTACACCATGTAGCTCCACAAGCTTCCACCCTTGCCTCTTCAACCCTCGGAATGTCTTCCGCCTTCTTGAAGATTCTTGCATCCAACTACACTATGATTTTAGGTAATTCCACAAGTAACACCAAACCCTCTTCAACCACGAAACGTCTCCCACTTCCTTGTAGATCTCCTTGCTTCCAATCACCCTTGGTCTTTTAGGTAATCACATGAGCCATACCATACATTCTTCAAAGTGTGGAATGTCTTCCGTCTTCTTGAAGAATTCCCTTGCTCACAACTAGAGCATAACACCAAGGTCTCCATAGTCGTACCATTCTGAGTGTCATCAACTCCACCTCAAGTCAAACTTTCTGTACCTCAACTTTCAGATGAGTACTTTCACTATTCCTTTCACCTTGCAACTCCACCTCAAAGGTTAATCACGAGTATTCTTATCTCCGCCTCTCCAGACTGACCATGAGTATTCTTTCCACCGCCTCTACAGGCTCATGTTTAGTGTTTAACATCTCTCTAGACGACTATTGCTCTACAAAGCATCACTCCTAAGGTGAGAAACATCGTCGTCTTCATCTCCCCAACGAGACACCACCATAGCACCCACATCCTCATAACCCTCTGAGACAATTTGCGCGGAGTTACCATTATTCTCTTGACAATCCTCCTTGAAGTGACCCATCTTGTGACAGTTAAAGCACTTAAATTTTAACTTGTTACCACTCTTTCCCCGGTTACCTCTACCTCCACCATTCCCTCTTGAAACACTTAGGCCTTCACAGTTTTCATCAGCTCTCAAGTCCTTGGACTTGGTCAACTCCTTGGTTCTCAATGCCGAATGAACTTCTTCCAAGGTGGCAGTGTCTTCTTTGCCATAGAGCATGGTATCCTTGAAGGATTCAAAAGATATGGTAGAGCACACAACAAGAGTATAGCTTTATCTTCATCCTCAAAATGCACCTCAATGTTCTCCAAATCATTAAGGATTTTGTTGAACTCCGTAAGTTGCTCCATGATGGCCTTTGACTCCACCATCTTAAATGAGTAGAGTTGTTGCTTTAAGAATTTCCTATGAGTCAAAGGCTTAGTCAAATACAACGACTCCAACTTTGACCACATCGATGTCGTGTTTGGTTCCTTTGCGACCTCCCTCAAAATTTTATCCCTGAGGCACAAGACAATGACACTTCTAGCCTTGTTCACCATCTCAGTCTTCTCTGCTTGTGACATGGTGACCGGTAACGCACCTTCACCTTTCAAAGCTTTCTCGCACTTTAGTTGTATTAACACTGCTTCCATTTTTACCTTCCATAACCCAAAATCATTATCTCTGGTAAATTTCTCAATATCCCACTTTGAGCCCATGGTACCTGATTATCGATTTGATCATTGCCCCACAGTGGGCGCCAATTGTTGTCAATTTGTTAAAAATCACACCAATAAAATACTTGATGTGTGGAGTAAATTAATCAAGCAACCAAAACAACATGGGTGACAGTTATAAACACAAGCAAAAGATAGAAAACAGCAAGAGAAAGAAAGAGAGAATAGACGAAATTTGTTTACCTAGTTCAATCCAATACTAACCTAGTATAGGGGAGAGAGCAGCTCTCCGTTACACTATAATTATGAGTAACTTTACAAAAGAGATATCAAAGGATTACAAGAATTAGCCTTCAAACCTAATTCTACCCAAAGTCCCGAATCTCTTCCTGTGACCAAGAGACTCTATCCTAATAGTGTTTCTCCAAGGTGAATCAATCTCAACCCTAGTGTTTGTCGGGAAGAGAATTCTATACAAATCCTAGTTTTGATGTTGGCTTCTAAACCCTTGTTTTCTGGCTCTCTACTATCTTTTTCATATGATACAAGGTCTATATTTATAGTAAAATCATCCCTAAAAAATTGGAACAAATCTCATGCTGAAAATACGTTTATGTTTTCTCTGCATCAGCAAAAATCGGACGCTGATTATCTCACTTCGAGCGTCGATTTTTTTACAAGAATATCATGCTGAAAATACGTTTATGTTTTCTCTGTATTTATGTTTTAGACTTTGTATGTTCAGGAAAATGATCTTCGATTCATTTTCATATTATATGCTAGCTGAGAAAAGAGAGGGAAATAGAAAACTGAAATTCAAATTAAGTATAGTAAAACAAAGTTCGGAAGAGTGATGTTGACGACTTGTATCTAATTCTTTGATGATATTAGGGGTTATACATCTCGTTTTTGTTTTGTTTAATTAGACTCTTGCTAATTGTTTGTTACTTAGTTCATAATACCTTAATCTTGTCTTCGTTGTGTTCTTGACAACTTTGATTTCTTGTAGTGGAAGTATAGGACCTAAGTTTTTTTTACACACAAATTATAAGGTGTCAACTTAAAGGGAAGAGTTTGACAATGTAACTTCATAGAATTACTAGAATTATATTTCCACAAAATTATAAAATACGATGTGTCGCTTTGGCGATAAGAGTTTGACCATGTAGCTTCAACCAGCATAGTTAAAATCTTAGTAAAATTATCATTATAATAAAAAAAATATATCTTTATTGATCAATTTATCCCAATTTGATTTATGGAAAGGAAGAATGAACTAACCATTACAAGAAAAACTTGAGAGGTCTGATTTGTTAAGAACTCTCGAGATAAAATTCCAAAGGTACACAATTATTTTGATGTCCCCCATCTCCCTCTCATAAAATCATGCCTACCGAAACCAAATCATCTCTCATTTAAAAAGTGATTAAAATATGTTTGTCTTGATTAGTATTTGAACACGTGATACGAAAAAGCATGTGTAAACATGAAAGTTCAATCTTCACCCTTCACTTTTCCATTCTTCTGTCCCTTTCTTTCAGATAACATTGGACCAAATTTCAGATAACTTCTGTCCATCCCTTTTAACATTCAAAATTTCAACAATAATGTATTTGTTTTCCCTCTTATAACAATACATTAGGATTGAATTTTATTACCTCCCTTGCCCAAAACCGGCTTATATGTCAATCACTTACAATTAACTACTGTTTAAATTGATCGGATACTGAGTTAAAAAATAACTACTATTTAAATTTAAATTATATTATTGTTTATCCATATCAATATCCAATAAGAGACTCTCAACTACCCACAAAATTTGTACACAAACATAAGAATTTTTCAAACATCATTCATTTTTCCATTCTCCTGTCTCTCTTTTATTCAACAATTCAACTAGGAAAACTTTTAAGGAAAAGTGAGAAACTCCACCATTTTTTTTTACTCAACCCTTCAATTTCTAAGGATACAAGCAGCTATTTTAGAATTTGGTACCTAAAGTTTGGCCAAAGATTTTAACTCAACCCTTTATATTTATTTTTTTATTTTAACTTGCTTAATGGTCAAAATCTCATATCAATTATTGGATCAATTTATTGTTGGTTCCACACTTTACATATAACTATAATTAAGTCATCATATCATATAGTAGCAATTAATATCACTATCCAAATTCAGAACTACACAAACAGAAAAGAAACTTCCAAAGCAGAAACCATTCGGTATTATTATTATTCATTGGGTACAAAAACCATCTGTATTATTATTTTTTTTGTTGCGTAGTAACCATAAAAAATTCCCAAACAAACATTGTGACACTACCACAAAGTTTACAAAACAAAACAAAATTATGGGAATTATGGAGGGAAGGGATCCCTATAATACCACAACAAAAGAAAACATCCTAACATTGGCTTACTAGCTAGCTAGGACACATTACAACAAAACAATCTCAACTTGATCACATAAGTTCACAAGGAGTATAGAGTAATGTTGTAATGTGTTTAGTGTTTGTTTGGTAACATAGTGAGTCCGGTAAAATCGTAGTAAACTAATGTGTTCAACTAATTTAGGTCAACCCACCGTAATACCAACCAAACACTGACAAGTCATCTCAAAACGGAGGTGGATGTGGACGCCAGAACACATCGTGTCCATGTCCACTGCCATTTCCATTTTGAATCATACTTGGATTAAAACTGTAATCACCTAATCCATGAGAAGTTGCACCGCCGCCGCCACCACCACCACTTCCACTTGCTGAGCCAGAAAGAGAACCACCATCACCATTAGTAACATGATTACCATTGGTAACAACAAGATTAATGTTATCAACCTCTTGCAAATTCTCTTCATCTCCTTGATCTTCATCATCTTCCAAAGGCAACCTCTCATAAGTAGCATTAGCAAAAGTAGCAGCAACCACCATCACCGGCCCCGACGCAATCAACGACCCGATAACCAAGCCTCCAACAACCTGCCCCTGGCCTCCAGCAAGATAAACAGTCAGTCCAGTAGCATCGGGCGGCGATGGCGGAGGCAGAAAAGCACCGCTGAGTGACAGAATGTGACACCTCCCTTGAAGAGATATCATTCCTCCCGGAGCATTATGCTGCCGGAGTGTCACGTTGGTAACATAACCGGTGCCACTGAGAACTGAAACACCACGGTGGCGACGGTTAGCGTAGGATGAAATGCTCTCGGCGATGTCGGCTCCGTTGGCGACTTCCAAGATAACGCTACTAAGAGCGTTGGGAGTTTCTTTTGTGATCATCAGCGGCGGTTTTGGCTTGTTCTTTGACCCCGGCGGACGTCCACGTGGACGCCGTCCACTTCTGGCGGTCTGGTCGCCGGAACGGCCATTGCTGTTCTCAAGTTCACCGTTAACGTGGCCGGAGCTGTTACTTGTGTTGCTCCTCGTTGGAGTAACGTTACTGGCGTTAACGTTGACGTTACCGTTACCGTTACTTGCCCTTCGTGACTCTCTTCGTAAAACAATCCGGGTTGGTCCGTTTCGGTTCTCTCCTTCGACCGGGTTCGCCTCAGTTTGTCTTTCACTCCACCATCGATTCGCTGCCATGTTTCTAAACCAAAACCAAAACAAACAAAAAATTAAAAAAATATCACAAACCCAGAAAATAAATAAATAAAAATCTAGAAAATAAATTGATATAACATAAAAAAAAAAAAAAAACCTTATCATAACTTTGTAAAATTAAAAATTAAAAAAAAAATACTTAAAAGGAAAGAAACCTTGTTTGTAGAAGCTCACCTTGAAAAACTTGAGATGTTGTTTGGATGTTGTGTAAAAGAGGGTAAGAAGAAGGTGGAATTCAGTGAATGTTTGAGATGATAATGTTTGTGTTGCTCTTTTTGTAAGTAGTGTGCTGTTTTCTTTGACTCACAAGTAAAACAGTGTTTTTTGTTTTTGTGTTTGTGGGTGTGTGGAAAGATTTCAAGGTTTTGAATGAAACTAGCCAAAGTATGAAATGACCCTACGACTTGTTATTATTATGCCACCTAACTAAATTACCTTTGGATTTATTCAATAATAAGGAAAAAGGATTTTAGAGCAAGTTGCATAAAAGGAATGATTGTGGAGGAGGAAAAATAGGGGCCATAATAAGGGATGGGTTAAAGGGTGAGAGGGGAGGGTGAGTTGATGGGTGGCAGGGTGTGTTTGTGGTTTGGAATGTTTTGTATTATGGAATCTAAGAGCTCGAGCACCTCGTGGGAGGCCAAGAAGTTTATGTTTTTGTGGTTTGTGTGATTGTATGAACTTTGCTTTTATAGGGTCAAAAAATGTGGCATTGACAAAATATTAATATCATTTTTATAATAAGGTTCTATAAATGAGGTTATTTCCAATATTGACATTTGAATAAAGTCAATCAATAACAAACTTTTTTCTTTTCAATTAACTTGAATTTTTTTTAACATATTTATCATTCATATATTGTGTCAATTTTTAGTAAAATAGTTCAAAATTAACATCATTTTTTAAGTATTTATTTATTTAAAAGTTTTTTGAACAATTTATTTATTTAAAAGTAATTTTACTTAGATTATTTCTTCAAGTCATTTTTGTACAAATTTAGTTTTTATTAAAATGTATTTTAAAAAATAAAATTCAATTAAAATTAATATGTATGTGCGCATTCAAATTCATGTTTGGAATCACAACAAGTTATGACAAAAGGAAGGTGCCTCTATAATTTTGTTGAAGCTCCAATAAAATTGTAGTTTTTGCTAAAATTATGGTGATACATTGTGATTATGTTAAACTCGATTTAGCCTTGCATTGCGTCATAGGTGTTTCTAATTTTGATACTTTAAGGACAGGCTAAGAAATAAGAAAATAAAATGTGTTAATAACGAAAAAAGTATAGTTAATTTTTTTACCAATTTAGATAAATCAAATTCAAAATTTACCGTTGAATGACTTATCGTTGAATGATTTGTTGTTGAATGGTTTACCGATATAAATTTAATATTAATATAGTTGACCAATTTAATTAATTTATCAAATTTTTAAATAAAGAAATTTGTTAATTTAATACTTATTAAATATATTTTTGTATTAAATGATAAAAATACTGTGCAAGATTAAGATAACATAAAAGAAAACTAGGGGTATAAGTTTGATGGTTTGGGTTGTGATATTAAGGCCCCGTTTGGTTTGAGCTTATTTTGAACTTATGAAAAATAGCTTATGCAAATAAATAAGTTTTTATTTTAATTTATAAGCTCTTACTAACGAAAATCGTATCTTCATAAACAGATTGTTTCATAAAAATATTGTGCAAGATTAAGATAACATAAACAAAAACTAGGGGTATAACTTTGATGGTTTCGGTGGTGATATTAAAGTCCCGTTTGGTTTGAGCTTATTTTGAACTTATGAAAAATAACTTATGCAAATAAATAAGTTTTTATTTTAATTTATTAGCTCTTACTAACGAAAATCGTATCTTCATAAACGGATTTTTTCATAAAAATATTGTGCAAGATTAAGATAACATAAACGAAAACTAGGGGTATAACTTTGATGGTTTCGGTGGTGATATTTAGGCCCCGTTTGGTTTGAGTTTATTTTGAACTTATGAAAAATAGCTTATGCAAATAAATAAGTTTTTATTTTAATTTATAGCTCTTACTAACGAAAATCATATCTTCATAAACGGTTTTTTTTCATAAAAATACTATGCAAGATTAAGATAACATAAACGAAAACTAGGGGTATAATTTTGATGGTTTCGGTGGTGATATTAAGGCCCCGTTTGGTTTGATCTTATTTTGAACTTATGAAAAATAACTTATGCAAATAAATAAGTTTTTATTTTAATTTATAAGCTCTTACTGAGGAAAATCATATCTTCATAAACGGGTTTTTTTTCATAAACTACCTCAAAACCTTATAAATAATACATAAAAACTTATTTATTTGAATAAACTGTTTTATATAAACTCCAAAATAAGTTAATTCAATCATAGATAAAACTTGTATGTAGTTACCCAAATACATATTTTGAATCAAAAACAAGTTATTACAAATAAGGTGGCCTTGTAATTTTGTCGATGTTCCAAATTAAAGCGTAGTTTTTGTCAAATAACAATGGCACATTGTGATTATGTCGTTAGTCCAGACATGCCATGTCTAATAGATGTTTCTATTTTTACACTTTTAAGGACACGATAAGAAAATTTGATAAAACAGCTACTTAGAGTACAAATAAATTGAATCCATTTACGGATTTACCATTAAAATTTGTGTTTAATTTTTTAATAAATAAAAAATTATAGTTAATTATTTTCCAAATTTAGATAAGTTGAATTCAGAATTTGCCGATGAATGATTTACCGTTGAATAGCTCACCGTTGAATGGTTTACCGACATAAATTCAATTTTTATTGGATTCAGAATTTGGCGATGAATGATTTACCATTGAATGGCTCACCGTTGAACGGCTTATCATTGAATGGTTTACTGGCATAAATTCAATTTTTATTTAGTTGACTAAATTATAGATCAACTAATTTATCAAATTCTTCAATAAAAAAGTTTAGTAATTTTATATTTATTAAATATTTTTGTATTAAATGATAAAAACATAATGCAAGATTGTGATAACGAGGGCCAGCCCAAGGGTCACTTGGCCCAAGTAAGGACTTTACGCCTCAAAATTTTGGTTGAGAAAAGGCCTTAAAATATTTTAAGTTACTTATAAATATAGAAAATTGCTCTTCTCCCATCAAAAATTACTCTCTTCCATACAAACTG
>Ga0315915_1008864_pt1 | contig 11633 bp, 5 predicted proteins | sample MpolbnodulesMG_FD_207738 | JGI IMG/M metagenome (GOLD analysis project Ga0315915, IMG submission 207738) | Medicago polymorpha root nodule microbial communities from Los Angeles, California, United States - branched nodules | ecosystem: Host-associated > Plants > Roots > Nodule | place: USA... | reverse complement strand
TTGAATTATTTAAATTTTTGGGTGGGCCACTACACCACTTTGCAGGAATTTGAATCAACCGAAACCTAAAACCGACACAAAATTGTATAAAATCTCGCAAAATAGACCTATAATCGTTGATTTTTTAATTTTTTTGGATGGGCCGTGGCCCACCCCAGCCCATGAAGGGCTCTGCCACTGACGGGCATGAGGCGGGTAGTTAAACGGGTATTTGACTAAAATATCCTTATATATCTTATGTTATTACTTAAAGTTGTTATCTTATTGAAGAAAATTTTACCGCCGCCTAAGATTCCTCATCAATAACCTATTTTTATTTTTAATTTTTTTAATTCATCTTATTAAGTTCACGGTTTCCACTTCATTCACATCATAAAACATATCCTAAGATTATGTAAGAATAATGAATTTTCTATGGATTATATATGATTATGAAACTTTGAATGGATTATGTAGGGATGTTTAAAAGTTGCAGTTTTTTGATAATTAAAAAAAGTTATTATTTGTAACAAAAAATAAATAAATGCAAAAATTCATGGGTACCCATGAATACCTCAATACCCACAGGTACCCGTATAGTGGGTACCCACGAGAGTACGTGGCGAGCACGGGTATCATATTTATCCAACGGGGCAGAGACGGATATCATACTATGTGTACTCATGGGTACCCATGAACATCTCTAATATAGACTCACCTTACATGGTAAAATACATGGATGGGTTTTTGTCAGTTTTTAAGGAAATGACTTATGAGAATTCTTGGTTGTGTCAGCTGATAATTTAACGAACTCAATCAGCTCAGCCCCACAACAGTTATCAAATATGTTCCTTCTTAATTTTGGGTAATGTTGACAAATGCATTTGTTAGTCATAATGGTATTTGTTAAAGATTTAAAAAATGAAATAATTGATAAGTTTTAGGTTGAATACATAATTTTAATATATTTTTAATTTCTTAACAAGTATTCTTAGAACGCTTGTTAGAGCAACTCTAACGATACCATTTTGCGTTATGTCCGTCAGTGCGTAATGCCAAGAACTCAACATTTTCACCCGTTCATCGTTGGAGTTCATCAGACCGGAGTAATCGTTAGTGTTTGAAGAAACATTACTTTGAATTAGAAATATATTAAAGAGGTTATATGTAGTTGTTCTCCGATCACAAAAGTTGTCATAATATTAATATGAATAAAAAATTTATATTTGAAATAAAATTGTGAGACCTAATATGAGTTTTTTAAAGTTTCACAATTAAAATAAAAAATGAATAGTTCACCTTAAGATGATGTGACTCTAATGAAACTCACAAAATAATTTTGATGGAGTTTAGCATTGAATGTACTGTTAGCATTTTCCTTTAACTTTTACCAAAGCGGTGCTTAAGTGGCATTAACTCTTAATTTCCCCTTACAATTTGCACATGAAATTAACTTAACAACTATATTTACTAGAGATCAAAGTACTTTGCAAGCTATACCCTAAATTCACGCAATCACCAAATCGATAATCGTTTGATCAAAATCAGATAGAATGAATTTTGAACTCAATATTTTAGATAATCAAAATCGACATATTTTGCAAATTTTCTGATCTAAATCTAACAAATATCAATACACTGAATACAAGATATCTCAACAACAGGAGGTATAGTGTCTTAATACTGTTGTGTGCAAGTGTGAGTTATATGTCCCACATCGGATAGTAAAGTGGAGGTTAAGCACTTTATAAGTGAGAGGACCCATAAACTCATTGCCTTAAGGTTTTGGGTAAGAGTTTGGCATCTCTCACACTTGTGCGGTTGCTCTGGCCAAGATGTGGGCGGTCCCCTGGCTCCCCTCATGACCCAACAGTTGTATCAGAGCCGTGGTTTGATGAAGAGTTCGACCGACTCCTTGTGTCGAAAGTCCTCCTGACAAAGGGTGTTCAGGCGGCGGATTCCGTTGTGTGCGGAGACAACGGCGGTACAAACATAAGTGTGTGCTGAGGGGGAGATTGTTGTGTGCAAGTGTAAGTTATATGTTCCACATCGGATAGAAAAGTGGCGGATTCCGTTGTGTGCGGAGACAACGGCGGTAGAAGCATAAGTGTGTGCTGAGGGGGAGATTGTTGTGTGCAAGTGTGAGTTATATGTTCCATATCGGATAGAAAAGTGGAGGTTGAACACTTTATAAGTGAGAGGACCCATTGCCTTAAAGTTTTGGGTAAGAGTATGATGTCTCTCTCACTTGTGTGGTTGCTCCGCCCTAGACATGAGCGGTCCCCTGGCTCCCCTCGCGATCCAACAAATACTAGTTGTATCAATATTAAGCATAGTCATATGCTCACTTTTATGTATCTTCGGTTATTCACCATCAAGAAGAAAAAGATGCCTAAACTAGTAACTACAAACATAGAGGACCTCTAAAAAGGCATAAAGTGGGTCACTTTTTGCATCCACTTTTTGTCATCACTTATTAAATCTATACGGGGTCAATGCGCACCAATTTTTTACAACATTTAAAATCAAATATTGATGAGGTTTAGTACAGTGTATTGCTTTTTCGGTGGCTTATTTTAAACTATTTTTTCTTCTCACTATTCTTCATCTGGTAAGAAAGTGACCAAGCTAGATAACTTGTTCAATGAGTCTAAGGTTATTGTATTACATTCTAATCTAATGCACTAGTTGGTTAAAAGTTCTAACTAACCTGTGTTATTTAACGTTGATAAGGAACTGTATTCATATTAGAAACTTTGTCATAACTTGTAACCAAGAGAAATGAAATATTTTATGGTGTCATAGTGATCTACACTATTGGCTATTTTGCTGAACTTATACTCATAATCAGTATTACCTATAATTTATTTTTTAAAATAATTATTTCCAAGATGAAAGTAAAATAGATCAACTTCTACATTTTAAAATTCAACAACATAATAGAGGACTTTTGGAAATCCTAAATTTAGATTCCTCTACTATCGTGTGGTCTACTCAACCGAAGCTCAATTGTTGAATTGAGTTGCAACTCTAAGGACGGATCCAGTAATACATTTTCGGTGTGGCTAAATAAGTAGCGACCGAAATAGCGATTGATTTTGAATATTTTATACTTTAGCGACCGAATATTTAATCACTATTTCTATCGTTAAATGTATTAGAGACCATTTTTTACTATTTTATACGATCGAATTATTGGTCACTATTTATGTCGCTAAACGTATTGGCTATCAATTTTCACACCTTAGAGATTGAAAAGTTGGTAGATAAAGAAGAAATTTCTAATTCTTTTTTGAAAATTCTGATGTGGTTATAGCCGCATCATGCCATGAGTTAAATCCACCCCTATGCAACTCAAATTCTAAAATTGAAATTTGATTAATCAAACAATACACGCAAACAATTCATATTAGATGATTCAAAATACAGTTGTAGTATACACCACCAAGGCATGGTTTGTGAAAGTTCACGATGCTGACGTGTTTTGTTTGCAAGGAGAGCAAACAACTTCTACCTCTGCCTTTTATGAAAAACTGTATTGGACAATATTGGAGGCAGAAGTGTCAATATCACGGGGCTTTGAAGTTTAGGCCCCAGTCCATATAGTAAGGGGATTTGAAAATTCACAAGATTAAAAAACCCACAAATAAAAAAATCAAAAGGCTCCGAAGCCCCAAAATTTCTATAAACATTTTTTTAAAAAACAAAAAACTTTTTTTTTACCGGAAAAACTTTTTTTATCGGAAAAACTTTTTTTTTACCGAAAAAACTTTTTTTTACCGGAAAAAAACTTTTTTTTTTGCCGGGAAAAAAAACTTATTTTTTTCCTTTATAGTGGGGCTTTTTTAGGCCCACAAATAAATAGATTTTAGAGTGGGTTTGGCCCCAAATATTTTGTTCAATTAGGAGGCATTAATTTAGTGGGTTCGGTGAGAACTTTTTTAAGTGGGCTTTAAAATCTGGAGCTCTATTGACACCTCTAATTAAAGGGATTGGGTGTAGCTCAACTGGTTTGAGCTAATAGATAAAGAGTTTGAGGTCTTAAGTTTAAACCCAAAAGAAATTAATCCAATTGTTAACGTTTGTTATTAAAAAAAAATCACTAACAATCAATCAAAAACCTTCGTGATCTATTTGTGGTACACCCTCTCACGACAAACATTATTCTCCTATTGTTGGAACAAATAATAGAGTTAACAAATACAAGTAAATTGAATTGTAAAGTAATTCACCAACATCCAATCACATTTTTGTTTTGTTTTGTTTAAAACGGTTGTTTTTAGCATGTAGCTAGACTCTAGTATTTTCCTTGTATCTAACTTTATATATAGGTGGTTTCTTGTTGTATGTTGTAATTAACTCTATGTACGAATTAAACATTATTGTGACTTAATATTCAAATGTCTCTTTGAATTAACTCATGTACGAATATGGTCCAAGTTGGACTATAAAAACTCAAGAACCAACTCTTATGTTGTCACTTGTCTTCACTCTTCTCCCTTACTACAATTATCACTCACCCTTTTCGTCATTACATATCTATCAAATTTGTTGGGTCCAAAAATACATTTCCTCACTCAAATGGCTTCTGTCCGTTTGTTTTTGTTAGCTATTTTGATCGTTGTGTCACTTTCCAGCATTGGCAATGTCCAAGGTGGTGGGACTAGAAAACTTTTGACACAAACATTTCCTGATTTGGGCAAAATTCCAGGGCTAGAGTTTCCTCCTTTCCCACCAGTGACTGAATGGCCAGAGTACAGGTTGCCTCCACCCATTTTCAATATTCCAGACTTCTTCTCCCCACCATATGCCACCACCACAACAACTGCTACCAAACCATGATGACATTATATTTAGTGCTTTATTGGTCTCACTCTTCTATATGTTTACTCTTATGGACAAGCAGTCAAATAAAAGTTTCATAGCTATGGACAAGCTCTCTCTAACAATGTTTACTCTTATGTCTTTTATTTATTTCTTAGATTAAATGGCGTGATGTGTTCCGTGTTCTATTTGTACAATGTTTGGTGTGTGGATGATGAAAAATTAATATGTTAAGATATTTACATTTTTTCTATAAGCATTAAGATTATTATTTACCTGATATATGTATCATGATCAGTGTCCCAGGTAAAAGGGTATGAGTGGATTATGTATGCTATTTACAACCATGAAAAGGAAATGTTGAACAATTCATATAACTAATACTTTGCTTCTTAATTTCATTAATATGAAAAGGATAAATTAAAAATTAATTTACCCTAATTTAATATCAAAGACTGCTCTACCATCTATAATACTTATTACACCATACTTGTTTTTGGTTTAAGATCATCCACAAGGGAGCTCTCTCTCTTTTTTGGTATTTAAACGGATCTAATAAACATCAAAGTAATTAGTGTCTTTGATGCTAATAAAAATCATCAAAATAAACGACAAGTGAATGTGACTCGAAAGCACAGCTAAACAAAAAGCGTACAAAAAAAATATTTGTGGCTGCTGGGATTCGAGCCCAGGTCTCCACGGCCACAACGTGGAATTCTTACCACTAAACTACAGCCACCTAATGTGCTCATTTTCTGAAACTAATGATATTAGTAAGTAAATAAACGAATATATTCGCAATTTTCCATTTTTTTTTTCTTTCACCGGAGATGTGAAAATCAATCCAAACAAGCTTATGCTTAACAAATAGAATTTTGATTAAACTTTAGAAAATGAAGTAGAAAAAAATAATGGAGAACAAGTATTTAAATTGAACTATTTTAGCCAGAAAAAACAACTTATTTTACAAGACAAATTAAATTGTAAATTGACAACAAAATCACACACACAGATCAGTGAAGAGAAGTGAGCAACCACAAATTTAATCATCATTAGCAACTGCTTAATTTCTTCTCTTCATACCCTGTAAGTGCTTCTTCCGATTCATTTTCATTTTTTGGTCTTGTTTGATTAGATGGATCTATAATCTGTTTATGAATTCTACTGCACTTTATAATAACTGCATCAATATACAATTTTTGATAATTTGTTTGTATTGTACATGCATTGCAGGGCCTTATAATTGTGCACTAATAGGATGGGTAGTGTTACTGAAGGGAAGTTAAGGTTTTGTATCGACAGAGGCGGCACCTTTACTGATGTTTATGCTGAAATCCCAGGTCATCGGAATGGGAGAGTATTGAAGCTTTTGTCAGTTGATCCTTTGAACTACGACGATGCACCGGTGGAAGGGATACGGAGGATTCTGGAAGAGTTTACCGGTGAGAAAATTCCTCGTAGCTTGAAAATACCTACTGAGAAGATTGAGTGGATAAGGATGGGTACAACTGTGGCAACAAATGCGCTTCTAGAACGTAAGGGAGAAAGGATTGCTTTATGTGTGACTCGAGGCTTTCGTGATTTCCTCCAGATTGGTAACCAGGCTCGTCCTAGTATATTTGATCTTACTGTGTCAAAGCCTTCGAATCTTTATGAAGAGGTTGTTGAGGTGGAAGAGAGAGTTGAACTTGTTCAGGCAAAGGAAGAAGAAGAAGAAAATCAGAGTGGTTCTTCACCGATTGTTAAAGGTATTTCGGGAGAGCTTGTTAAGATTGTAAAGCCTCTTAATGAAGAAGTGTTGAAGCCTGTACTTAAAAATTTACTGGAGAAAGGAATTAGTTGTCTGGCTGTTGTTTTGATGCACTCGTACACTTATCCACAACATGAACAACAGGTGGAGAGGTTAGCGTTGAGTCTGGGATTTAAACATGTTTCGATATCATCTGCCTTGTCTCCCATGGTTCGTGCTGTTCCTCGTGGTCTAACAGCTAGTGTGGATGCTTATTTGACCCCGGTTATTAAAGATTACCTGTCAGGATTCATTTCCAAATTTGAAGACGGACTTAGCAAGTTGAATGTTTTGTTTATGCAATCAGATGGAGGACTTGCGCCAGAGAGTACCTTCTCGGGGCACAAAGCAATTCTGTCTGGCCCTGCTGGCGGAGTTGTCGGTTACTCGCAAACTCTTTTTGGTCTTGAAACAGAAAAGCCTTTGATTGGATTTGATATGGGGGGTACATCCACAGATGTGAGTCGATATGCTGGAAGTTATGAGCAAGTGCTAGAAACCCAAATTGCTGGTGCCATAATTCAAGCACCTCAGCTTGACATAAACACTGTGGCTGCTGGAGGTGGTTCAAAGTTAAAGTTCCAGTTCGGTGCTTTTCAAGTTGGACCAGAATCAGTTGGAGCACACCCAGGTCCGGTATGTTATCGAAAAGGTGGAGAGTTGGCAATTACAGATGCTAATCTAGTTCTCGGTTATGTCATTCCTGATTATTTCCCATCCATATTTGGCCCAAATGAGGACCAGCCTCTTGATGTCAAGTCAACAAGAGAAGAATTTGAGAAGCTTGCTGGTAATATAAATGCTTATCGAAAGAATCAGGATCCATCTGCAAAAGACATGACGGTCGAAGAGATTGCACTTGGCTTTGTGGATGTTGCTAATGAGACAATGTGTCGTCCAATAAGGCAGTTGACTGAAATGAAGGGCCATGAGACAAAGAATCATTCACTTGCTTGCTTTGGAGGTGCTGGACCTCAACATGCTTGTGCTATAGCCAGGTCTCTAGGTATGAAAGAAGTGCTTATTCACAAATTTTGTGGGATTTTAAGCGCTTATGGAATGGGATTGGCAAATGTTGTAGAAGAGGCGCAGGAGCCTTATGCTGCGGTTTATGGAACTGAATCTACTCTTGAGGCTTCACAACGAGAAGCTCTGTTACTGAAACAAGTTAAGCAGAAGTTACAAAGTCAAGGATTTAAAGAGGAAAATATTTCAACGGACACATATTTAAACTTGAGATATGAAGGCACAGACACTGCCATCATGGTCAAAAGGAAAATAGTTAAAGATGAAATACCATTTGACTATGCTACCGAGTTTGTGAACCTGTTTCAGCAGGAGTACGGTTTTAAACTCCAGAACAGAAATATTGTGATTTGTGATGTTAGAGTTCGTGGTATAGGAGTTACCAATATATTGAGACCACAAGCCATAGAACCTGCCTCTGGGAGTCCTATAATTGAAGGCTACTATAAGGTTTACTTTGGAAATGGTTGGCAGGAAACACCTCTCTATAAGCTTGAAAAGCTGGGGTATGGACATACGATGTCTGGCCCAGCAATCGTCATGAACGGTAATAGCACTGTGATTGTAGAACCCAACTGTAGAGCCATTATAACCAAATATGGAAACATCAAAATTGAAATTGATTCACCTTTGAGCAACATTAAAATATCAGATAAAGTTGCAGATGTTGTACAACTCTCTATTTTCAATCACAGGTTTATGGGTATAGCCGAGCAGATGGGAAGGACTTTGCAAAGAACTTCAATTTCGACAAATATCAAAGAACGGCTTGATTTTTCTTGTGCTCTATTTGATCCTAATGGGGGCCTAGTTGCAAATGCACCTCACGTTCCTGTCCATCTTGGAGCAATGTCTAGTACAGTTCGTTGGCAACTCAATTACTGGAATGACAATTTGAATGAAGGAGATGTTTTGGTTACTAACCATCCTTCAGCCGGAGGTAGCCATCTTCCTGATATAACTGTTGTTACACCTGTTTTTTTTAACGGGAAGTTGGTATTTTTTGTTGCAAATAGAGGCCATCATGCAGAGATAGGGGGTATTACTCCTGGAAGCATGCCTCCATTTTCAAAGTCCATATTGGAGGAAGGAGCTGCCATTAAGGCATTTAAGCTTGTTGAAAAAGGTGTCTTTCAGGAAGAGGGGATTGTTAAGCTTTTACAGTTCCCAAGCTCCAATGACCGTGGAACTAAGATCCGAGGAACTCGCAGGATTCAAGATAACCTATCTGATTTGCAAGCACAAGTAGCAGCAAATCAAAGAGGAATTTGTCTAGTCCTAGAGCTTATTGAACAATATGGACTGGAAACTGTTCAAGCTTACATGAATTACGTACAGATGAATGCAGAAGGAGCAGTAAGAGAGATGCTGAAGTCAGTTGGTCGTAGAATTTCATCTGAGTCAAATGAAAACTCCGTGACAATTGAAGAAGAGGACTACATGGATGATGGATCTGTTATTCATTTGAAACTGAGCATTGACTCTAACAAAGGAGAAGCAATTTTTGATTTCGGTGGGACAAGTGCAGAAGTTTATGGTAATTGGAATGCACCAGAAGCCGTAACAGCTGCAGCTGTCATTTACTGCATTCGCTGTTTAGTGGATGTTGATATTCCTCTCAATCAAGGATGTTTGGCTCCAGTGAAGATTCATATTCCAGAAGGCTCATTTCTTTCTCCTAGTGATAGTGCAGCTGTAGTAGGAGGCAATGTCCTTACATCTCAGAGAATCACTGATGTTGTATTTACTGCATTTCAGGCTTGTGCTTGTTCGCAAGGTTGTATGAATAATCTTACATTTGGAGATGACACTTTTGGGTACTATGAAACCATTGGAGGTGGAAGTGGGGCTGGTCCTACATGGGAAGGGACCAGTGGGGTACAGTGCCACATGACAAATACAAGAATGACTGATCCTGAGATATTTGAACAAAGATATCCAGTGATTCTGCACAGATTTGGACTTAGAATGAACAGCGGGGGAGATGGATTTCACAGAGGTGGTGATGGGCTTGTCAGGGAAATAGAGTTTAGGCGCCCAGTTACCGTTAGCATTCTTTCCGAGAGACGTGTCCATGCACCAAGAGGGCTGAAGGGAGGGAACGACGGTGCACGTGGTGCTAATTACATTCTAAAGAAAGATAAGCGAAAGGTTTATCTTGGTGGTAAGAATTCTGTTGAGGTGCTTCCTGGCGAAATTCTTCAGATTTTGACCCCTGGGGGTGGTGGATGGGGCTCTCCAGTGTAAGGTTTCTTTGGATGAGAAAAGTAAATAAAACAGCTTCATGATTGGTGCTTTACCGATGTGTTGTCATAAGTGTGCTGTTATGGAGAAATGCATTACACACATTTTGATGCTAATCAATAAAATTCAAATAATGACATTTCTGTCTCAATTTATTTGTTCAATTATTTTCAGAAATCTCCAGCTTAATTTGAGCATGATACGGGCTATGAATATTGGCCTTCAAGGAAATGTTTTTACATAGGGATAATATTATATTATCATTCCTATTCTCACCATTACCATAGTTATCACCTGGTTATCTATTGTTCAATGAGAATTTTTTAAGGTTACCATGATGTCTGTCATATTCAGAGTTAAAAGTGTAGGTAATAATTACTCATGTACAAAAAGATCTACCAATGAGTCGCTAACTACTATGCTATATTCAGATCTCAAATCTTAATTAAATTAGACATTTTTCTCTTTTGCATTAATTCCTGAGAATAACAAGTGTGTATAATAGCAGAAAAAGAATTGCAAAGAACTAGATGAAACACAATCCCATTCATTTATATCACCACATCATTATTACAGTTAGCATTGTGAAAAAATATACAGGTCAGTTACATAAATTGCATACTCAGTTCTCTCTAGACACAAATTCAAAAACTAGAAACAAGATAAAACCATAAAATAGAAAAGCCAAGAGTGTAAGTACTACAGAGCATATTACATCAACACATAATAGGCTAGCACTAATCAAGTGGCATGTATGCTTCATTCAGCCCCACCATTGGTGTACTGCAACACCCTCATCTCTCAGCCTTCCGTACACATCCAAGCACTCCCAATATGCTCTACCACTCTTCTTTCCCTTCCCAGTCTGCCACCATTGATTGCCACATTGGAGGAACAATTCATCGACTAAGCAAATTGTCTTTTTTCGCATCATTTCCTCCACCACATCTGCTTCAGCCTTCATTACAACATACTCATCCGCCTTAACATGCTTAGATAACCAATCAGAAACATCAGTTTGAGGCACATTCGGCTCTTCCGGTGCTACCTGTAGACTGTGGATTTCAAATTTTGTACTCTTCTTTGGGTAGTTTCTTTGAAACCATTCAACTGCTGCTTTGTTTTCCTCACGCAAACCCACACCAACGAAGACTCTTCGCTTGTAACCGTCTAGAGAATCACCCAACAACTCAGGCAGGTATTTGATCCTCAAGTTCTTGTTTGATTTGGCAGAATCCTGTCTTGGTGGCTCAAGGAGCGCATCTTCGAGACCCTCTAAAGCTGTTGACTTGGCCACTGTTGCAAACTGACAAAGCCTCTTCCTTGGTGTAGAATCTACCAAATTGTTTTCGACACCAATTTTCCTCAATGCAACAAAAATAGAATCATAACGCCTAAGATACACAACTTTATAATTAGATTGTTTTCTAAAACCAGCATTTGACGAGTCATCAAGGCTCAATGGAAAAGCTACAATCCCATTAATTTTGAGAACACGATCAACCGAAACAGCATCTTCAAAGCTTGGTGTGAATGCAAAATCATAAGACTCATCATGCCTAACAACATCAACTTCGCTATCCCAATTCAACAAAGAATCAACACCTTCAAACCCACGCGGAGGGCTCACAATAAGAGCCTTATCCTCCTTTTTAAGAAGACCCTCATCACCCAAATCATGAAGAATGGAATTCAAAACCTCAACATTGATGGAAACAAAAGTTGAAGTTGAAGCATTAATAACAATAGCATCAAATCCAGAAACAACTAA
>Ga0315915_1008862_pt1 | contig 11635 bp, 6 predicted proteins | sample MpolbnodulesMG_FD_207738 | JGI IMG/M metagenome (GOLD analysis project Ga0315915, IMG submission 207738) | Medicago polymorpha root nodule microbial communities from Los Angeles, California, United States - branched nodules | ecosystem: Host-associated > Plants > Roots > Nodule | place: USA... | reverse complement strand
AAATAGATAAGTGAATCTATACTTCTTTTTCATTATCACAGTAATACCCTTAAACATATTTTTCTATAATAAAGATTGTTATTGGTGTCATTAAAAAAAATAAGAATTTAGATTATCTTTTTTTTTTGGTTATATTGTTGGTGTCATTGAAATAGATAATAATAGTTAGTTTGGTTTTTTATAATTTGAAAGCAACAAAGCATTTATATTATTAGTTTTAATTAAAATTTCATGAAAAACACAGTTCATAATTTTCAAATGTTAGTATAATAAAAAGAGCAGAAAGACGAGAACGTGAGTGTTTGTCTTTTCCCTAGTATAACGAAAGAATTGTGTTATGGTGGTGGTGGTGAAGCGTTGTGGTGGTGATTCGGTTGTGTGGGGTGTTTGTGTGTGGGGATTGGATGGGTGGTCGTGGATTATTTTGGACTCGGATTTGGTGTTGGAATGCTTTGCGGACGAGAGCTTTACAAGGGGGTGGTTGGTGTTGCTTAGGTTAGGAGCTGGGTGTTTTGTGGTGTTTGTTATGAGTGATTTCTTTTGGAGGCTGCCTTTATTTTTCGGGTTCATATTCGTCGTCGCTAGCTCTTGTTTGAGTTTTGGGTTGATAAGGTGTTTAGGGTGCTTTGAGGGTACGTCTCCTTCAAGTTAAGCCTTTTCCTTTTTGATTTGATTGATGTTTGCACCACTGCATGTCATGTCGATTGTCTTACATATTGTGTACTGGATTCTCGCGCGCCGGTTATTTTTGCTTTGAGATCGGGAGTTTGTGTCTAGCTACAATCTTGTTTGGTTGGCTATGGTGTTTCTCTGGTGGGCCAGGGGAGAGGGGGCCCCCTTCTATTATGGTCTGAAAGTCTGGTTGGCCGATCGCTTTTGATTCGAGATCAGGAGTCAGTTCTTTTGTTCAAGTTTGGTTTTGGGCTTTTTTATCGTGTTCTTGCGGTGGACCAGAGGTTGAGAGGTGGTGGTTACTGAATGATCATTAGATCGAATGTGGCTCAGTTTTGGTGAGGATGACTTGGTGTTACATTTAGACGGGTGTTCTTTTCGGGTGAGTAGTGGCAATGGGTGGTTTATAGATATCGCTTTTCAATGGTTGTTGTGTGAAGGTCGGGTTTGGCTAGGTGTTGTGTGTTGAGGTGTCTTTTATGGTGTTTATTTTTGGGTGTTTCGCTTATATACGACGCCTTTTAGTTTGTATTCTCTCAATCATGGTTCTATGTTTGTCTTGAGTAGGGATCTAGTTTTTAAATAAATTTTACTGTTAAAAGAAAAAAAGTAGACTATTTTGGACTGACTTTTTCTCCTTCCAATTATACTCTTAAGCAAACTTATAAATAAAAATTAAAATAATTTTAATCAAAATATAATAAGTATAATTTGTTACAGCCCTTAATGAAAAAAGTACAGCTTTTACAATATCAAATTGCAAAATATCTATTATCTATGCGTATAATTTAATAAAAATCAAAATAATTTTAATCAAAATATAATAATTTTAATCAAAATTTTATAAAAAGTAGGCGAAAATGCACTTTTGGCCCCCAAGTTTCACAAACTTGTGATTTTGGTCCCCCAAGTTTGAAAATAACACCTTTTCCCCTTAAGTTTAACCCCCTTTGCAAAATCATGGTCCCCTTGATTTTGACTTAGTCAAAACTGATGTGGATGGCATGTCACATGCTGACTGTGTAATTTTTTAATTTCAAAATAAAATAAAAGTCACATAATTATAAATGAAGTAAAAGAATTGAAAAATGAAAATTAAACCCAAAAACAGAAAATTCTCTCTCTCTGGAAAACACCACCGTAACCGTTTTTCGGGCACATTAACTACTCTCCGACGAAGCTTCGATGAAGCTATCTCAGCCTGTTCTTGCCATTTTTCTCGGCGGTTTTCTCTCTACTACACAGTGGTTGGCACCATTACTCCTCAATCCCAAGTTTTTTTCCTGATTTTCGCATTTTCCAGTGGTGTTCTCACCTTCGTGGTTTTGCTCCGGTGATCCCTTGTGGTTTCTTCTCCAGTGAGTTTATCATCTTCTCCTCTGAATCATGGTATGCCCGTGGCCGTTCATGGCTTCTATGGATGCTCCAATCCCTACGAAGACGAATTTTCCAGAAGTTGGAATATCATTTGCTCAAGCTTTTCCGGTGTCAATTTTCTAGCTAATCTTCCTCCGAAGGTGATTATGGGAGATTCGGTTAGGATGAAGATTTCACAAGCTGATTACGAAGCAGGTTCATCTGCGTGCCAATTCAATCTCCATGGTCATCTGACTCTGCACAAAGGGGATTCATCTTTAAGTACATAAGCTTTGAAAGCTAAACTCAGCAATCTTTGGCCTCAATTGCGCAATTGGAGATTGATTCCTCTTGGTAAGGGTTTTTATGAATTCAATTTTAATTCAATTGAAGATATGAAGCATGTTTGGGCTCTTGGTGTTGTTAACCTTAAACCTGGGCTCTTGAGGTTTTATTGTTGGACAAAATATTTTACTCCTAAGGCACAAGCACAAACACACGCACAAGTTTGGGTTAGGCTCCTACATTTGCCACAAGAATATTGGAGTAGGCAAACTCTCTTTGAGATTGCTTCTGGATTGGGAACACCCCTCACAATTGATGAGACAACCCAAAACAGGTGTTTTGGTCTCTTTGCCAGAACTCTTGTTGATGTGGATATGGCTGAGAAAATGTTTGAGTCCATTATTGTGGAAAGGGAAGGTCACGCCTTGACTGTCATGGTTCAGTATGAGAAATATCCTCTTTTTTGTGCTCATTGCAGGTCCTTAGGACACAACATTCATGCTTGTTCAAAAATGAATGTTGATACTAGTGTGAAAGCCACTAAAAAAGTCAACAATGTTACTCATAAAGCTCAACATTACTTTGATACAACCAACAAGAAGAATACTTAATTCACTGTTACTAAAATGAAAGAGGCTATTGATAACAATCACACTGAAGCATTTGGTAAAAAGCCTGCTAATATTTCTGGTAAGAATGACATGCATAAGGCTCAATTGGTTGCAGAGCCTGATGTTGAGGAAGGAGAAATTTCTGCTAATTATATCACTGCAGATGGAGTCTTAAACAATGAACAATATGTAGTTGTTCAATCTCAGAACAGTGGAGAGCAATTGAATTTAACTCTTCACAATTCATTTGAGTTGCTTGAAAATGACTCTGAGCATGTCATAGGAGAGGCTAAGCCAAGTGATGAGGAATCCAATCCCATTATACTGGATATGCAAATGGATAAAAATCCAAATGTGGGGGACAATTCCCTAGGGAAGCAAAACTTGACTCATAGCACAAGCATAGAGGTTCTTGTTCCTTCTTCTCTAGATCAGCCCAGTGCTACTTCTGTGTCATTTGGGGAAGTTATGGACCCTATTTTTTATGAGACCACTATATTGCAGCCTACCGTTTCACCTATCACCACTAATGATGAGATATTGGGGCAAGACAAGAGAAAGGTGCAAATTACTGTTGGCCCTAAAAATAAATCAACTGCATGTTTGAGAGATGGTAAAGTCTTGAGCAAGTTCTGGGGAGATGAAGAAACTGATGCTTCTGACAACACAGTTGACTCAAAAACTGACAGTGAAGTGAATAAAGCCAAGTTTCCAAATGCTACTAGCAGGAAAAGCAAAAAATTAGGAGGAACCAGTTCACTCAATGAGTCATTACTCCATATGTTTCAAATAAACAGAAGAAGAAAAACAAATTGCAGAGTCCTAGATGATCGGAAAATAAGTGCATTCAAACCCGTGCTAAGAGTGGCATTTCTAAAGCTTATAAATCATGATGTGTATGCCTTGGTCTAGGCTTTAGTTTGTTCTTTGTTTCTTTGCTTTTCATGTAACTTGTTACTATCCTCAGTAGCAGGTGTGTTTTTTATCTATTCCCTCCTTAGAAGTGGTTTAAAGCTACTTAGGAAGTGACTTTGCTTTTCTATCTTGATTGTCTATTTAGGTATTGGCTTAGTCCCCCCAATATTGTACTTTTCCCTTTATTCTTTTATTGCATTTTTCTAGCTTTATCAACAAAAAAAAACCAAAAACAAGATAAATCAGCAAATTATTCTTGTTCCTCTTCCCTTTAGCTTTCATTTTTGATAAATCAGCAAAATATAAACCCATAAAAGAATATGAAAATTAACATCAGTACCATCAACAAGATAAACTTAGAATTGGTTCATCTTTCCTTCCCTTTCCCTTGTTCTGCATGATCATCGAACATCAACAAGATAAAGAAATTTTCAAATCTCTCTCGCGTGAACAGTAGCTTTGATCCGCTTCTTTGCAACATTGCCGAAAATTAAGATTGTCGTTCACTTGTTCCTGCGACGATAGTTGTGGTTCTGCGTTTGCTAGTTCCTCCAATTTATATGAACAGTAAAATGGGAAAAATACTATAGTTCATGCTTCGCAAAGGAAGTGAGAAAGGGATTCAAAAAGGGAAAGAGAAAATGTTGATGGAGGAAGGCCAAACCCATAATGCATTTCGGCGTTGAATCTAGAAATTAAAACCAAATCAAAATGTTTAAACCAAACACAAGACTAAATTTTTATGCCTTTTTTTATTTTAATGTTATGGGTGACAATAATAATAATGGGTTGTGTTTGGATTTTCAAGGAGACAATGTTGTTGTTTTATTAGAGTTAGGAGATAATGTTGTTGTTGTTGTGTTTGACGGGAAAACCAAAAGCAACAATAATAATTGGTATGAGATTGGATATGAGTTATAAAGATTGAGATGGTTTGGTTTGTTTGAATGATTTTGATTTTGAGGATGAAGATTACGGTTGAAGATGAAGATTTTTCCAATGTTTATTATTAGTTTTAATTTCATTTTTATATTTGTTTTAATTTTCAATTTTAATTAATTTCCATGCGTGCACACAGTTGCCAATATTTTATATAAAAAAATATCCATAGCAACTTTGACCGGGTCAAAATCAAGGGGGACCATGATTTTGCAAAGGGGGTGAAACTTAAGGGAGCAAAAGTGATATTTTCAAACTTGGGCGGCCAAAAATGCATTTTAGCCTAAAAACTATTGTTTGTAATTTATATGTATTAGCGCAATGCAAAGAGAGCAAAATATGTATCATTTTTTTTTTTTGAAAGGAGGAAAATGTGTCATATTTGTTAACATATTTGTATCATATTTTATCGAAGAAAAATATGTTAACATATTTCTTGTATATTATACGTACTAGCGAAAAGACGTGACCGTCTTTCCTTTTATTTTATTGCACTGACGTTTGAAAATTATGAATGGTGTTTTTTTTATAAAATTTTAATTTGGATTAAAAGTAAATATTTAAATGTTTTTTTTAGGGAAGTAAAAATATAAATGTTTGTTGCTTTCAAATTATAACAAATTAAACTAATCATGATTATCTATTTCGATGAAATTAAATATAACAAAAAAATATAATCTAAATTCTTATTTTTTTAAATGACACCAACAACAATCTTTATTATTGAAAAAATTGTTGTTTAAGGTTATAATTGGAATAATGAAAATGTAAGTATAGACACACGTATCTAATTTATTACACTTTTTAAATGATAAAAAAAAACTTGAATATTTGTGTTTATTACATATTTATTTTAATATTTAAATAAATTCTTATCTATTTGTTATATGTGTTATTTGTATTAAAAATTGAGGACATTTTTGGAAAGAGAAAAAAACCAACCCAAAAGTGTTTTTTTGAAAAGGGTTATTTTCTTTATACATAGTATAGATACATATGTTAAAAGAGGAATGCTAGCAACACACATTCTAGCACAAACTTTCCAACACACTATCTTTGATTGGTTAAAATTCACATGGGTCCCACCAAATGTTGAAAAGTGTGTGTTAGAATGTGTGTTGCTAGCATTAAAGCATAAAAAGATAACAGAAAAATATGAGATGGTTATCAATGCGATTGAGCATTCTTGCCAATAAATATATGTATTAAAAAGAGAAACTATCAAAAGTTAACATGAAAATATGAGAGGATCTTATAAATAAAAATGAAAATATGAGAGGATGTTACCAATGATATTGAAAAGTCTTTCGGTTGGCCCTCAGAAATCAATGAGATTTCAGTACTTGTGGAGCCCCTGAATTTGTATCCATGACAACAGAGATGTCTCCAAGAGAATATATTTGATTGTATTGGCTCCAATTGTGTTTGTGTCTTGGAAATAGAATTAGATGACCTTTTAATGGATGAAGGCATTGAATTTTCAGATTCTGGAAATATGTCGATGAAATTCGGCACATCACGAAGGTCCAATTCTTTTAGTGAAGTGAGTTGAACATCTTGGTGTTGGCCAAATATGTATTTCAGCTCAATACAATTTTTTATCTTGATAGATTCTAGTAACAAAAAGTCTCCAGCAGAGTGACATGGAAGTATAAATTGTAACTGGTGACATTCTCGAATACAGAGAAGTTTCAGATTTGGAAACATTATTGAGTTGCAACTCTTGTTGTTATCATTATCACCATCAACTATATCCTTCATCTTGTCATCCCCTCTCCTTTCATATGTAAAAATGCTTTTTAATTGCTCACAATATTCTATTATCAAGGTCTCCAACTTGAGCAGGCTTTGTGATGTGGTCAGATCAAAAACAGAAATCAATGTTGAGCATACAGATATTGTCAAATTCTTTAGATTGCAGAGATTTAGGCTGCATTTAAACAAGCTTCGCAAATGTTCACAAGCCCAGATATCTAACTCTTCTAAATAGTTCAGAGAGTCTAAGGAGATGGAACCGTTGCACAATTCTTCCAATTTTTCCAATTTTTGGAGCTCTAGTACAACCAACTTGGAGAAGACATCATTTGGTACTTGAGAATCAATATGTTTAGTGTCTATGAGGCACTGGAGTTCTGAATAATATATCAGGTGAAGCCGAACAAGATCATTCATACCATTTTTTATAGGAACCATCTCAGGCATGAGATTTTTCCATCCACTGTAAACATTATATAGCTCAATAGCCTCTGCTGTTTGCATAAAATACTCGAGTGTTCCTTTTGTAAAATACCCACAAACTTCCTCATCAAAAACCACACATTTTGATACGGACAAATAAATTTTATTCCGTTTACCAATATGATACCTTCGCAACTTAGTAGGTAGGGTAATTTCTCGACAGAAATCATTAAAACTGTCTATGAAATACAACTCTTCAAGTGATAAGCATATTTTAATAGCTTCAAATGGATTACCCTTTCCAATTTCACAAGATTCCAACCTCAACAGTTTCAAGTTCTCCAGCTTTTCAATTTCAATTGGCAACTCATGGATTTTGCATTCAACCAAATCAAGAGCCTCAAGACTTTGCAGCTTTCCCAGAACAGAGATGTCACCTAAATCCACCTTCTTAACCATCATAGATCGAATATTCTTCAATGACTGAAATGAATTAGCTAATGATAGTGATCGATTACCATAACATGATAAATACAGAACTCGAAGCCTGACAATATTTTCAAAGAAAGAATCTGGGATTTCCATACAATTGTGTACGTTGTAGTCTTCATCTTTATCCTCGATGGCAATTAGAGTCTCAAGTTTGGAACCATCAAACTTCAAAAAAAACAAATCCTTGTACTTCCCTTCACATAGTAAACAATGAATATTTGTTTCCCTTTCAATCAATGACTTTTTAATTTTGTCAGACAAATCTACTCGCCAAATCTCTTTGTTCGCTATCCATTGAGCCACATCACGAATCAAATCATGCATTTTTACACTATTTTCATTGACCTCCAACAACAAACAATAATCTATGAGTTTGTTTTTGACAACAGCTACTTCGTTTCGAGCATGATTGTAACTGCCATAATCTTCTCCAAAAAGACCAGCTCCTATGCAAAGTCTCGTTAGAACTTCAACAGTAATTTCTGCATCTTCTTGGAATATAGAACATAAAAGGAACATTCTCTTGGCTCTTTCATCCTGCATATTATCATAGCTAACCTTCAAACGTTTATAAATTTCAACCAATTCAGCATCAACACCAATCAGGGGTACATGTTTCGTCAAGGATGTTAATGTCGCATCCCAGTTTTCCACCCGACCTTGTTGTCCTTTTAAACTACTTGCAATAACTGCAATCGCAATAGGTAATTGTTTGCATTCCTTTGCAATTTCACGTGCCTTATGAATCACATCTTTTGAGGAACTCTCGCTTATTTTGGCATACCATTGGAACATGATCCACACGTCTTCTTCAGATAAAAGCTCTAGTTCAATACTCTTATCAAAATTCATTTTCTTGGATAGTTGTTTACTACGTGTGGTTACAAGAACTCTACAGCCATTGTGATTGTCCTGTTTTGGAATCCCGATTGCATCAAAAACAAGAAGTGGGTTTTGATCCCACACATCATCCAGTATTAGAAGAATTTTCTCACCCTTTGTTAATCTATCCCATAGTTTTCCGGGTCGCTCTGATTCAGTACAATCCTCCCATTTCAATCCTAAAGGTCCAGCAATTTCATCTTGAATTTTTTTTATATCAGGAGTAGACGACACTGTCGTAACAATGACACAAGCGAATTGTCCAGATTCCTTTAGTTCTTTACCCACTTTTATGGCCAAAGTAGTTTTTCCGGTGCCACCCATCCCATGCAATCCGGTTATAAAGTTGTTATCATCCTTTAGTGCCTTCAACAGTTCAATGTATGTTGAGTCTCTGCCCTTCAAAGAAATGTAATCTTGTGATGAATTACGTTCAACACCTGGAGGAGGGCGAGTTATTTCAAAATTTTCAAATTTCTCATCCTTCAGTCGCTTAATGACCTCCGTATTATTTGCCATCTTCTTTCCCTTTTTATACCTCCATATGCAATCAGGACAAAGTCCAAAGAAACATGTCTTTTTTGTTTTGGTGTCCTCTTGAATTAGCTTATCAACTTCCTCTTCCCAAGAAACAACATTAGCTGGAACATCTTTATTTCTTCCTTTTGCTACTTTGACACGTTGCCCCAAAGTTATCCTTTCTACTTGCAACCTATCCCTTTCTTCTTCGAGTTCCTTAGCAATGCATGTGAAGCAAAACAGAAAACGTGCTTCTTCTATTGCTCTCTTTATCAATTTCTCCAAACATTTCTTCCCCCAGTCCTCTAGGATACTCGTCATCTAAATCAATTCAATAAAAGAAATTTACACATGTGCAAATATTTACCAGCTTAAAACAGACATTATTTGGTTTTAAATCTAAGTTAGATGAACAAAAAATACTTTATGAAGAATTTAAAATAAAGATTCAAAAGAATATCAAGAAATTAGCAAAGACATTTGGGGAGATAAATAATATTCCAATAATAGAATTCCTACCCAAAAAACTAATCCCAAAATTAAATATTCAAACCGTGTAAACCGTGGAAAAATATTCAAACCGGTTCGCTCATTTCACATTAACTTTTGATGATTAGCACTCCAAATTTATTTTAACGTCTCCGCAGCAGTTAACTACCGCTCGTTATAAATCTTTCCATGGCAGTTTACTATTATTGCGTTCTGGCTTATACCAGAACAACAACAAAAATTAACCATTATTTACGAAAGTACATAGAGTACGAATCTCTCCCTCCCACAAGCCAATTTCCTCAACTTCAAGCAAATCAACTTGAACTTCTACCTCAACTACAAGTAAGTGTTCATGATACCTTTGCAATGCATTTTTTGTTTTTGTTTTAAATGTTAGATTTTTATGTTCAAAGTTATGGTATGTTAGTTTTTTTGGGTTTATGAAATTGTTAGAAATTTGATTGTGAATGATGATTAGAGTAAACTTGAGTGCAATGTTATTGTTCAGAATCAGAATTGAAATGACACAATAATTTAATTTTTTATATTTTTCACTCCAAACAATTAGATATGCTAATATATGTTCAAGTGTGCAGAATCGTAAATTAAGACTGGCTTAATTACAGTTTTGGTCTCCTATGTTTCACAATCTTGTGATTTTGATCTCCTATAAAAAACAAAAACAATTTTAACCCTTAAATTTACCCCCTTTCGGATTTTTAACTCCCTGGTCCAATTTTAACCCGGTCAATGCACATTGGCACCTCACTTAAATGAGTAGAATGCCACATGTGTTAATGAAAGGAAGAACACACGTGAGCACTTCTTTTCTTTTCTCCCTTATTGTCATTCAGATACATCTTCTCTTCGCTTCTTCTTTTTCTTCTATCTCCATTAACAACAACCAAAATCCTTTCATGATATATATGAACCCTTGATTTTCATAAGTAACCCAAAATCCACCACAATCACTAACCCACCACACTATTCATCACTTTCAACCACCACACAAAACACAAACACTACATTAAGGTATAATCATCAATTTACACAATAATAAATTCGAAAAATAATCACTTCTTCAAAATCACACTCAAACTACAAGAACGTTATTCATGATCTATAATCATGTTTGATATAATTCCTAGATACAGTAACTCGAATCAAGCAAAACGTAATAGTGTTGATTTCTGTTGTGTTGAACAAATGAAAGAGAAGAGTCTCTCGTGTTGTGTTGTTTGATTCGACCAAAATGATGTCAATTCTAGGTTACGAGGAGCTTATGTTTTTAAAAGAGTGTAGGTCAGATTTGATTTTGCTTGTGTAGAAGGAGTTGAATGTGCAACTCAGAGACTGATTGAAAGGAAAATATCATATGTGTTATTGTAAGGAGCTTAAGTTTATATTTCTGGATTGATTGAAGGTAAAGATGACAAATTGTTTTTGCTTCTCACATGTTCTTCCTTTTCTAATATTTTTTGTTTTGTTTAATTAAATAAATACACGTGTGACTTTTTAATTTATTTTTAAATCGAAAATAACACATGTGGCATCCTACTCACTTAAGTGAGGTGCGACGTGTCCACTGATTGAATCAAAATTAAGCCATTGGGGTCAAAAGTGTAAAAGGGGGCAAACTTGAGGGTTAAAATTGTTATTGCTTTTTATATGGGGCCAAAATGGCAAGATTGTGAAACATAGGGGGGCAATACTATAATTAAGCCATTAAAATTCAACAATATCTGAACATATATAGGAGTATCAGAAGCACAAGAGAAGCTAAAAGACTTGGTAGAAGATCTGAAGAAAGGTCAACAATAAGTCAACACTTTGGGTCAGATGAGAACAAGTCACCCAAAACCTAGTGAGGCCAGACTCTGGATATTCAGACTTTAAGACACTCAGATTATGATATCCAGACTCTGAGGGACCCAGACGCCTAGTCATCTTTGTCTTCTTCTGAGAAGGGTCACTTTCAATAGTAAAGTGTATCTTATTTTAAATCATGTGATTAGTCAAATTCAAGGACAAAAGGAATGAAACAGATAATTCTATTTGCAGAAATGGCTTTCGAATGCCTCCTCAAATGACATTCACCATATTGGACAACATTCCAATGTCTTTGATTAAAAACTTCCCAGCGACTCCTAATGCCCTGGCACTCTCCAACGTCTCTTAAATCCTTGCATATATAAGGAGCTGAAGACTTGAAAAATTATAACAAGACTCTGCTATTTTAACTAAGCCTTACTTTGTTAAATTCAAAAGCGCATAAAATATTTCTTACTAAGTTG
>Ga0315915_1008861_pt1 | contig 11635 bp, 6 predicted proteins | sample MpolbnodulesMG_FD_207738 | JGI IMG/M metagenome (GOLD analysis project Ga0315915, IMG submission 207738) | Medicago polymorpha root nodule microbial communities from Los Angeles, California, United States - branched nodules | ecosystem: Host-associated > Plants > Roots > Nodule | place: USA... | reverse complement strand
TATGCTTTTTTATATATGCTTTTTTTCTTTCTCAAAATGAACAAATGAGCTCTTAACCTAATTTCACAGAGACTATATCTCTTATATACTATTGAACTTAGTCACACTTACTAATGAATTTGAAATTTCGGCAGGCTAACTTTTAGATATTTTATACGATGTTTCAACATCAGATACGAACAGAATGTCGAGTAAGATGTTTTAACATCGAGCTAGAAGAAAACACACAGATCAAGACAAATATAATGGATGTTGAATTTCTAGCGCATCAGTTAGAAGATGTTCGATGTGAAGTTCCAACACAAAAAACACAGAAAACAGATGTTGCGTTTAATGTTCCAACATCATGCTAACAAACATAAAATGTGAAAGAAAATAAATGACAAGAAAGTAAAAGGCACAGAGAGTTTGTTTACCCAGTTTGGCACAACTCACCTACATCTGGGGGCTACCAAGTCAGGAAGGAAATCCACTAGTGTAGTCATTATTCTAATTTTCTCAGCAAACTCCTCGTTTACAACTCTAGACCTAGGACCTACCGGTATTGATTTCAACCTAGGAACTCCTAGATCTGAGATCCCATCTCACTATCCTACAGTCAATCACAACCCTTGTGATTATCAGACTTAAACACAAACAAAAATATGAAGTTACCTTCAAACAAACTACCTAACACCGTGCTTCACATCTTTGGTGTAGTACACAATCTACCTAGCTCCTTGCTTCACAGCTTCGGAGTAGTGAACACGAATTTACAACTCAATAAACAATCCTTAACATGTATTAAGGTGATACAAGAAAGGCTCACAATTAACAAACAGTCCTAAACTTGCATCACAAACAATACAAGAGAAGAACACACATGGAAGACGACTCAAAACCCTAAAAATAACTCTTTTATCAATCGATGGTTTTGATCCATTACAACTCAACTAAAGGTCTTGCTCAATGCATCAAGGTGATACAAAGAGAGGCTCACAAATAAAGCACAAGTCGAAACCCTAAAGACTCAATTCAAAACTAGGGTATGAGTCTTCCTTATATAGCCATTCAGCAGCATGGGTTTTTTCGTCATAGGCTAAACATATATTGGTATCAAATATTCTTTTCAGAAATATATTGAAACAAATATTCTTCAGAAAATATATTTTCCAAAATCTCTTTTGAAAATATATTTTACAAATAAAAATATCCATTGGAAAAATATCTTTCTTCTCGAAACACATATATTTGAATCAAATATTCTTTTCAGAAATATATTGAAATAAATATTCTTCAGAAATATATCTTCCAAAATCTCTTTTGAAAATATATTTCACAAATAAAAATATCCATCTGAAATATATATTTCTTCTGAAAACACAAGTCTCTTGGACCACAAGTCACGTGGATAAAATCTTCATGGAATCTCACGTAACAAATAAGAAACAAATATTGTAACTTCTAAAAAGTAGGAACATCTTTAGGAACCGCCAAACACACCACCAAGAAATCCTAAAATATTGTCTATATTTTAGAAACAAATCACCCAGCTGATTCTGGACAAAAATACAATATTTGGTGAACAAAAAGTAAGGTGTGGTTTCCTTAATAAGATAAAGCTTGCGTAAACCAAGCCACATAAACAGGGCACACTGAACCGTGCCAAGATGTTGGAACATCGTATCCAACATCATACATGAGCATTTGTTTTAGCAACAATGAAGCCAATACTCAAATACCCAACAATCTCCCCCTTTGGATTTATTTGTTGTTAAAACAAACTGAGGCCATACAAACAAGGTAGAGAGATACCACACATACATTTCTTCAATCCATAACCATGAAGAAAAGTAACACAACTGCAAAATGGACATGTTGAGACATCATCCAGCACATCATCCAAAACATGTTGGAACATAGTATCCAACATCACAAACATGGATATTTGTTTTAGAAATAATGCAGCCAATACAAATACCCAACAATCTCCCCCTTTGGCAAATTCTTGGCTAAAACAAATTAAGGTCAATTACATAAAGCAGAGGGATCCACATCTTCCATTTCTTCAAACAACAAGAACACATTCCTATGAAGAAACAACCAACACATTATATCTAAAGAGATACCTTCGATACTCTTCCTCAAGTCATCACGAACACATATTCAAGAAGAAGGAGTGGCAATACAGTATCACTAAAGAAATTTCAGAAGTGTGCACAAAAGAATACCCCACACAGTCTTCAGTCATAGCTTCAACTAAAGAGGTATTATAAATATCAGAGACATGCAGCAGTGGATAAGATAGTAGCATAGTCTCACAAGAGCAGAGGAAAAATAAATTCATATGCTACAGTTAGGGAAAAATAGATTCCAAATTTTTTTTGGATGTTTCAACATCCTTCACCACATCAGATAGGAGTACCTGCCACACATATCAGTAAGGGAAAAAATACATTTCCCAAACCTACAGAGCACTAACATAGATGTTTAAACATCCTCCTCAACATCCTATCAAATGCCTCAACATCCTGTCCGACATCTGAACCCCCAACCAAGAAACAAAAAGAAATCACCTTGGATATGTCACCATTATGGTAGAAAGGGGCATATAAGGCCGTTCTGTTTCAAGTTGTATGTGTATTCTCAGCCTCATGTTCAACCAAAGGTCAGTGGTAAGATTGTTCAAGCTAGGAAGAATGGAAACCGAAAACTGCAAATGTAAGTTCTTCTGTGACTTCCTCTGTGTCGATTGGTGTTCCACCTATTTTGACTAAGTCTAGCAACCTTGTTGAGTTTGTGTCTGGCGTCTATAAGCCCCATTCCATGTCAAAGTTGTATGTTGAACCCCTCAAAAACCCTAATGTCGAACTAAATGTTAAATCATCTGGTATGGTTTTTGTTGTTGCTGATAATATTAATGAGGAAAGTGTTTTTGTGACCCCGTCTAAAACTGCTGTTGTTGGCCCTCTTAAGGAAACCCTGACTCAACCTGATGTTGCATCAGGTGTTACAACATCCTTAGCACAACCTGATCACATAAAGTTTGAGTCTGAGTCTGAGTCAGCCTTTGATAATGGAAAATCCCAATGTAAGATGGTGTCTGTTGGTGATGAGAAAGATGGATCAGAAAGTGATGACCAAAGTGTGTGAAGTTTACTCCTGTTCTGATCTTATGTTATGCTACTTCTGTTCTGACATGCATGATTAGTCTGTCATAATTTATGGCTAAAAGGGGGAGTAGTTAGATGCAGTAGTTGTAGTTGGCTTATTTGCTAATGTTGTGCCTGATGTTGAAACATCTGTCTAACTTCCTGTGAAGTTTTTCTTCGAATGCCTGTGAATTTTTTCCATAATTAGTATGTCACTTCATTGGAAGCAGGTGATTGTATGTATAACAGAGTTGTATGTGTTTACTTTTGCATCATATTGTCTGTTGTTGTTGTTGTTGTTGGCCTGATGATGTTGAAACATCTAGATGACATTTTCTTGCATGAAGAAGTGTGATGATCTGTTTTGTAAGGCGTGCTCTACTTCATTCTTTGTTGTAGGTTTTTGAGTTGTGGGGTATGAAATGTTGAGGTAGGTACTCATGAAATTTTTCTGTTGGCATATTTTGTGGCTAAAAAGGGGGAGTAAAATGGTGTTTCTATAATCTCTACATGCCTGATATTGAGCTGTGTGCTATACTGCATTTATTTTGCATATATGCTTGTTTTCTATTGTTGCATTTAGTTTGCAACTATTTCTGGTTTTTTGTGTGGGTGTTGTCACTGATGTTGCAACATCTTGATGTTGTTCTGAGAATGTGTTTTAGTTCTCAGTATTTTGTTTAAATTGTACATGTTCCCTGCTAATGTTCTATGGAATGTTGGAACATGTCTATGTGACCTTAAAAGGTCAGGTTGCTTGATACATATTCCCTGAAGAATTAGTGTCCAGACCCTGAAGTTTCTTTATGCATTAGGAGTGGTTGGGTTTTCAATTTTCTTCCATATGCATGTGTTTAGGGGGAGTAGTCGAGTAGGTTTATTAGTCACTCACAAGTTCTTATATTAAGGGGGAGTGATACTTTGATTTGTGTGCTTGACCCTGCTCAAGCTGTTTGACAGGATGTGGAGTAGGATGTTTAAACATCTATGTCAGTACTCTGTAGGTATAGGTAATTTATTTTTTCCCTTACTGATATATGTGACAGGCACTCCTGTCTGATGTGGTGAAGGATGTTGGAACATCCAAATTTTTTGTGGGAATTTATTTTTCCCTGACTGTAGCTTATGAATTTATTTTTCCTCTGCTCTTGTAAGACTATGCTACTATCTTATTCGCTGCTGCATATCTCTGTTGTAAGTAATACTATTTTATCTCTTAACTCAAATTCTGTTAAGAGTATGATGTCTCTTTCTTCATGTCTGTTTGGTTCAAGCTATGACTGAAGATCTTGTGAGGTATTCCTTTGATTTGTGCACATATTTATATCTCTTTAGTGATACTGTTTTATCTGCTTCTTCTTCATGGATATGAGTTGATGATGATTTGAAGAAGTTTATCTAAGGTATCTCTTTAGACTGTATGTGCTGGTTGTTTTCTTCATAGGTGTGTGTTTATACTGATTGGAGAAATGGAAGTGTGTATCCCTCTACCTTATGTTATTGGTCTTAATTTGTTTTATCCAAAAATTTGCCAAAGGGGGAGATTGTTGGGTATTTGTATTGGCTGCATTATTGCTAAAACAAAAACAAACTTGATAGAGATTTGGCAAGTGTACCAAAACTATCGAAGTAGTAATAAATATCGTTCCACAAGGACTGTGTTAATTTCAATTATAGCACGTACGTTATTCGTTAGGATGAGTAAAGGGTATTTTGTTTGCCCTAGGCAGTAGATTTGAGTGCAACACAAGTAAATAAAAGTTGGTTTGAAAGATGAATTGGAGATGAATGATTGAACCGGTGAATCCGCTATTGCCATATATGAGTAGTTTACCTCCCTTTATTCTTAACCACTATTCAATCTTTACGACAAATTAACTAAGTAGTTTTGATCAATCTCTTGACTCAAAACCCTTTCCTAAGTTATAACCTTTTAATCTCTTAAACCGATTGAATAACTGCGGAAGCGATAACAGAACGTTAATTCATATGTCATAATCCTCAATTTCCTATCTCTAGGTTCCTATGTTGAACTAAACAGAGTTACTATTTCTTGATTAAAAGCTAGGGTTAATAGTCATTTAATTCCTAAGATCACTTTATGTGATTGCAAGAAGTTAGGGTTAATATTCATGCAAAACAATCGTATAAAGAGCAATGAACATAAGTAATTCTGAATAAAGACTAAATTGTATTAATAATTAAGAGAGTATCAACTACTGATTCATATATTATAATAGGTTCATCATGGCTCAATCAAACTAAGAGTTTAGCTACTCATAACTAAACAATCATAAGCATAAACAAGAGTAAACATACATAAATCCGGACCAACTATGAGTTGGTATGAGATTCAGGGCTTGTTCTTTGGTCTCCTGGTGTCTTCTATGCTCAAAATCGCAATCACAATCCGTGTTTTAATCCTTGGCTGCAGCTAGCTTTATATAGAAAGAATTTTAGGGTTTCAGAAAAGCCCACGATCGTGCCACGTTACGATCCAATCGTGGCACGATCACTTCATTAATTCTACGTGGCAGCAGACAAAACCTAGCATCGTGGCACGTTACAAAAGCCTTCGTGCCACGAAATTTCCAGTGACGGTTCCTTTGTCCTACATTCATCCATTGTGCCACGAGCTGTCCTCAACGTGGCACGATGCTTCACTCTTAGGCAATTTTTCTACCTTTTCACCAGTTTCTTCTATTGAGCTCTTGTTCCTGTTTTAGTCTGATTTCACCATGAATTACAGGTAGTTGACTCTCTAAATATCATAATAAAGACATAAACATGACTAAAAAACTAGTGTTGATGCACAGTCATCACAAACCATATTATTTACATAATTTTTATCAATCATTTCAACAAAAAGTTTGCAATCCTGCCCTTGAGAAGTCTTTCTATATGCTTGTAGATGGAGGATTACACATTGAGGTTTACACCATCATGAATGACGATTTGACAATTGTCACCATCTAAAAAACTAGTGTTTATTCATCTTGGTTTACGTCTTTAGGGTTCATTCAGGGAGGGTGTGTTGTTGACATTGATCTGATTTGCAAGCAGATAAATGATGAAGGAAGGCAATAAGAGTGAGAGGTATAACATGAAACACTAATTACATATAGTACTTTACTTTTTTATTTTAAAAATATGATATGAATATTAGAATTAAGTTGATTTAAAGAATATTAACCTAATTAGTTTTGACGATAACAAAATAACTCAAGAAAACAATTGTATCCTGCAATGTTTGTTTGAGTGTGCATATCAAAATTTCCAAGAAATAACTCAAGCATGAACTCTTTTGAATTGTTTTTTATGGCTTCTTTTGCATTATTGATAACAAACAATGCAAAGCAATCCAATGCATAAAAAGTAGGAGATTGAGAATCTAATTACGTGTCTCACATTTAATCTTCACTCTCCACCACCTTGCATGAGATGGGGTCTTGAGTTTTTATTTCTATTTTTATTTTATTTTAAAGTGTTGTCTATGTTGATTTTTTTTTCTTCATAAATTTTCCTTCTTGATTTGTGAAAATCAAATAGGAACAACAAGTTTGTCAATGATCTGAAAATCAAATAGCATAGTGAGAGGAAAAGTGTAGAGAAAAAGAAAATAATTTTAGAAGAGAACTTTTATCGATTGAAACAAATCAACCATCTTGCTTTCTTGAATCAAACCCCACAATTTTTATTTATTTTTACCTTATTTAATTCTTCTTTTAATCATAAATGACATTCTAAAGAGACTCTTGGTTAAACCTTGGTTCAAAGAAGTTGATCATAAATGACATTATAAAGAGACTCTTGGTTAAACCCTTGTTCAAAGAGGTGGATTTTGTGCTAAAAAGTGGTGAATGAATTGTATCTTGGGTGTGACGCATTGTCATTTGTCACACTTATATAGGCGAAGGGGTTGATAACATTCCGTAATCCGTGGCGCCATCTTCAAAAACCGTTAGCGAGAGCATCAACGGTGAAAATTGGTTCATGGTACGTTTCTGTGCAGTAAGCTGCACGAAGCTTCTCGTGCGCCCTCCTTGGCACGCCTTATGGATCGTTGGGCCTTATGTGTTTTAGCATATGTATCATAAATTCTATATGTTAACTTCAATTTTTATGTATAAGTATGTTCTATGATAAATTCAAATAATCACAATAGAAAAACAATAATTTAAAGGGTCTTGTTAACGAGTGCCTACATGGCACTCTTTAAGCATTCGTAATGAAGAAATTTTTCTTTAAAAAAAAATAAAGACTTCAATTTTCAATGCAATAAATGCACAAACTTTCATAAACTCTTACCACTTTGAGTGCTTAAAGAGTGCCCTGAGCACTCATTTACATTTCCCTAATTTAAATCAATTAACATTTTCTATAGCTTCCTCAACATATGTCAACTTACAACAATCCAAAATATCCCATATTGTTTATTCCCATATTATTTTTAATAAACGAGAAGCTACTTGGTGTGTGGTTTGTTTTTGTGTAAGTATATTGAATAACTAAGTTTCCTCTGGTACATCTTGTTCTAGAGGAGTTTCATTTGGTTTATTAATATATTCGTTTAGTCTTTAAAAAGAGAGAAATTAACAACTTTTTCATATTATCATACATTCCCATAAAATATGAGATCAACAATTTTAAGTATAATAACTTCTTACACAACAACAATGTCAAAGCATAAACTTGATACTTCCTCCGTCGCATAATATGTTACTTAGTCTGACTATATATACTATTCACATAACATACGTCGATCATATTTTTATATTAATACATAAATAAAAATGGTAGCATATAAGATGTTGTCGGAGTTGTCTCTATGAATATTATCGAAATATAAACTTTTTATAATTTTTGCTAATAAATAATTAAAAATATTATGTTAAAATTGTGTATTGGAATATGTGAAACAGTTAAATAGATCACTCATTGTGAGATGGAGGAGTATTAATTTATGATCATTGATATATATTCTCTCCGTCTCATTTCATTTGTCATTTTAACATATTTTTTTGTCTCAAAATAATTGTCATTTAGAATATCAATGCAACATTTATTATTTTTTGCATCAATATAGCCTTATTTTTTCATTATACTTAACTACTCCGTTAACTATAATTAATAGGGACATTTAAGTAAATGGTATTAATTTTACCATTAAAATTAGCTAAACTAATAATTTCCTTAACAACAGTTCACAGTCCTTAAAATACAGTTAAAATGAGACGATGAGTATTATTAAGTACTTTTAATTAAAATAAACACCCATCGTTTCAATGCGAATTTTTTGCGTTCACACACTTTAATGTTGTAAAATCATAAAATGGGTATATATACTTCCTTAGTCCATAATTATAAGACCATTTACCAAAAAATCTTCTTCTCTAAATATAAAACTCTTTACAAATTTTTAGATGGATTTATTACTCATTTTCTGAATTTATCCCTCATTAATAGTTCTAGTTTGTCTTAGAATATGAAAAAGAGAAATTTTAACTTGTGCCCTTAGGGCATATGTAAAGAATTCCACTTATATAAATTATGTATTAGAAATTGTGTTAATTTATTGTTCAAAATATATTTGGAAAGTTGCAAAGATTAAATAGAGACCTTTTTGAAAAAACGTGTATTGCTCCCGAAGCAATCTAATCATTTATGAAAAATCTCTTTCAAATCGTTTGCTTCTCTTCACCAATGGATGTAAATTTATCTATAAATAGATACACTTTGGAAGCAGAAAACTAATTTAAAAAAGGGAAATGTTAACGAGTGCCCCCGGAGAAATCTCCCTCCGTTCCTTTTTAATTGTCACTTTTAGAGAAAAATTTTGTTCTTATTTAAGTGTCACTTTCAAAGTTTGATGTATCATTAAATGTTGTTTTACCAATATTACCATTAGATATTTATTGCAGAGAGAGAAACACATGAAATGAAATATTAAATTAATAAGGTCATTATAGTAAAAGTAAAACAATTGTATCAAAAATAGTAACATTGAATTGATTGTCTTGGTTTGTGTAAAATATCAAAAAGTGACAATTAAAAAGGAACGGAGGTAGTATCTTTTTATGGAAGTTTGAGTAATAAGTGCATTGAAAATTGAAAACTTTAATATTTTTAAAGAATAATTTCTTAATTTAGCATGCTTAAAGAGTGTCCCGGAGGCACTCGTTAACAAGACACTTTAAAAAAAGAGATAGAACATCACATTCTTGTGAGTCTAAATTCTGTTGAAAATAATAATAATTCATTCTTTCTTTTCTCTAGTGCATGATGTAGTATTTTTACGTAATCAAAAGTAAGTATTATATGTATCGTCTCCTCAGGGACTAGTGCGATATCACGGGCCGTTCGACACCAATTATCATTTAAGTTAAAAGAGTAGTTTGTTTGTTTGCTTAGAATCAAGTTAACTATGTTGTAAGATTAAAAATCGAGATTAATAAGGCGTGAAACTTGTTCGGATTAGAGTTCCTTGATCAAGCATTACACGTAACCTAAAGATCATACATGGATTCTAGCTTTTCTTTGATATTACCACGTATCCCTCGTCAATATCATTCGTGTCCAAATAATATTGTGACTTCAATTGTATCGTTTAATCGTCGATGTCTCAAACTATTAAACAATTCAAGAGTCGTTCTTATCGTTTAATCGACGATTTCTCAATCTATTAAATGATAAGAAAGCATTAAGTTTGGATACAAAGAGTGATTATGTAAACATCAATTCCATGTCTAGAATTTGTGTTTGGATAGAGGATTACTCTAAACCTAGATTCAAAAGTATTTTTCAATCACAATTAAATCAAACATAAACAATAAAGTGCAAGAATAATCTCAATATCAAATCAAATGCTAGAACTATATATTTATAGATCAAAAGATTACATGTTTAGCTAAGATCAAGTACCTCTAATCCCAACAATGGAGATTTAGCTACACATTGTCATGGAAGCCTTGCAAGAATGAATTGAAATGGAAGGATTCATTACAACTTTGTGATTTCTCAACAAATGAGAAAGAATCCACCTTCTATCACTCTCACTCTATGAAGAACAAGCCCTATCTCTCTCTCTAAAGCTATTGCCAAATATTCTATGAGATTTTAAGATATTTAAAAGAATTGATCAAGTGGGATTTTATAGGAAGTCTGATCTGCATTAACTCGCCTCGCGAGTAACTCCATTCGCCATGGCGAGTTGATGTTTCTTCACCAGTGGGTTTGTGCCACGTCAGCTATGGGGAGTTTAGGCCGCCCTAACGCGCCTCGCGAGTAAAATTGCTCGCCATGGCGAGTACTTGACTTCTTAGCTCGCCTTCAGTTCGCTGTTGCGAGTTGGAGGCGTGTGATCTCTGGTACTTTCTGCCTAAGCTCGCCTCGGACTCGCCTTTCTTCACTAATCACTCGCCATGGCGAGTAAGCCTTTGTATTTTTTCTTTGTTTTTCTTCTTTGCTCAGTGTCTTGAGTTTAATTCCTGCACAATTGGGTAAAGTAAGATAGATAAAGCGTAAAAGGGCTATAATCACTTATCTCTCGGCTTTTCCCTAAATAACTTGCAAAACAAGTAACAAAAGTGCCTTAATTATTCATTTAAAATACAACTTTCTGGCACTTATCAAACTCTCCCCAACTTAACTCTTTGTTTGTCTTCAAACAAAAGATTGAAAACCAAACAAGTTTTAGGACAAGACACAAGTACAAAAGGTTTGAAAACTTTTTCAGATGAATGATTCAAAGTGAATGCGCGGGCAAGTCTAAAGTTTCCAATTAATCTAGAATTCCACTGCAAATATGAAATGAGTCCTATGCACAAAGTTCGTGTCACACAGTTCAAGTCAATAATATACTTATTCACGAACCACACCTAACACACTTCTTTGTAGGCAGATGAACAATTGAAATCACATGAGTGAGGGTTATGAACACACATCCAGAAATCAAGTTAACATCCAGATCAAGTTATGTGTCTGTCCAAATATCGTTTCAAAAGGCACAAAAACATGGATCAAAAGGTCTTTGAGGGTTGTAACTTGGCCTGGCTACAAAAGAAAAGACATTTGTGGGTCAATTGAATTCAAATGGCCAAGCATAAGGGAACATTCCTTCTATTCACATTCAAAAGACAAATTTACATGAATCCCCTTAATTCTAAACAACCCTTGGTGTCTAAACATGACACACCTTGATCTTGACAACTTATTTATTTTTAGTTTTTTTCTTTCTTTTTCTCTTTTTCTTTATCATGTACACATTTTTTCTTTTCTTTTCTTTTTCTTTTTGTATTTACAACACAATGTTGTCTTGATCAAAAAATAAAAATACATCATTTTACTTGACAAATGATTTACCTCTACCTTCTCTTCCCAACTTGAACAAAACATACCCTATTTGAATGTTCCCTTACTCTATGGCAGAGGGACAAATAAACAATGAAGGTTTAGGGTTCAACAATTAAAAACATATCAGAGTCCTATAGTTCGTCAAAAATGAG
>Ga0315915_1008853_pt1 | contig 11643 bp, 6 predicted proteins | sample MpolbnodulesMG_FD_207738 | JGI IMG/M metagenome (GOLD analysis project Ga0315915, IMG submission 207738) | Medicago polymorpha root nodule microbial communities from Los Angeles, California, United States - branched nodules | ecosystem: Host-associated > Plants > Roots > Nodule | place: USA... | reverse complement strand
CTTATTTTGAGCTTATGAAAAATAGCTTATGTAAATAAATAAGCTTTTATTTTAATTTATAAACTCTCACTAACGAAAATTGTATCTTCATAAACGGGTTTTTCATAAACTACCTTAAAAACTTATACATAGTACATAAAAACTTATTTATTTGCATAAGCTGTTTTATATAAGCTCTAAAATAAGCTAATCCAAACGGGCCCTAAGTTTTTTCTTACTTTCCATTTTGTGGTTGGTATACAATTAAATTACTTCTTTTCACTGTGGCCATGGACTGTCTGATTTCTCAAAATTGAGGTGAAAATATTTTCAAAAACACTAAAGCATGTTGACATTCTAAAACATTATGGTAGCATCTTTTGAATACATGATATTAAGATTTTGCTTTTGCAGGGAATCATCCTCAAAGAAAACAAAAACATTGGAGATGCTGAGAGGATGTTCATTCAAGTAAGTTTATGAATTGAACTTGCACGACCGAGAATATATGGAATAATGTTAAAATAACATATATAGCTTAAATTTGTATTTATCTGCTTATAAACGAGATTGATGACTGTGGAAAATTGATTTATCTTGTTAAAAAAAATTCTGATTGCAGTTGTAACTTTTTTGTGCAGGCTAGGTTCTTTGCACCAGATAAAGCTAAAGCACTTGTGGACCGTTATTCAAGATAATAGCTTATCTTGCCATTGATTATGATGGTATGCTTTGTATAATAGAAACAATATGTCTTTAAACAAAAGAACCTCTTTTCCATACTGCAGATTCACAGAAAGTATAAATCCAATATTTTCCCATTAAGGAGAAGCTATGGTGCCATTAGATAGAGTGTTACAAAATTGTGTTTAGCTATTTTCTATATGTAATTAGGCCAACGAACTTGCAATTAAAATAAGTATATAGTTCTTCACTTCAAAAAGTCCTTATAGGTTTAAAGATGTTTTTCCACAACTTAATTTCAAAATTATACTAGAAATACTTATGCAAAATTTATATTTTAAATTTTTGTGGTCATTGTAAAATTCTTCTAATATTTCTTTTTCAATAAGTATGTGATGAAAGGTTTTTCTAAACAAGTAAACACTCAACTTAGTCTCTAAAAGTGACATGCAGTGCACAATGTTCCCTAAAAGAACATAAGTTATTTAAATATTTTTGACTCTTATATGGCTTATGTGGTTTGGACACGTAGAGAAACTATTATAAAAGATTTAGGGATTAATGAGTTTGATCGTAATATGATTTCTAATAAAACATTATGGTATAATTTGATCAATGTAACGGATCCTACGTAGTGGGATAAAGCATTATGGTATAATTTGATCAATATGATTTCTAATAAAACATTATGGGATAACTTACCGTCATTTACGTCCAAAAAAACACTTACATTATGATGTTTTCTATTAGCATATAAATATCCTAATGAATAAAGCGTCTTCTCGAAATTTATAAAGTTAATTTTCTTTCGTTATAATTTAAAAAGCATTAGTGCCTTGCATGTTGTTAAGTCACAAATGTAACATGCATGTATAAAGAAATGATAACGACGTGCATGTTATGAGAGTGAAAAATCCTATTTAAAAACCTTTAAAAAAATTATTTCAAAAGGCTTATTCGGTATAGATTAATAAATTAAAAAACAATATGAGAAGTCGTTACTTGAAGCATGATATCTCCATTGTTAACCAATGATTGAGCTATAAGATCGTGAGGTAGATAAGGGGTTGAGAAACATAGGCTCACAATGAAGCACCAATTAATTAATGGCTCCCCTTCCTCAAAAATGCATGCAACCAATTCCTTATTATAAAAAAAACTAACATGTAGGTGAGCATTCAAATTTTCAACCATATTTCTCTAGCTAATAAAATTATCAGTTATCCTATATATTGGTTAAGTTCCATTGAAGGGGAGGAAAAGGCTTACTTTTCCTCTTCGATGTCACTAATATTTAGATTTACAAATCAATAAATAAATTTGAAAATGAAAGTTGGTGGGATTTCCATATCCACTCCAAAGCTGGCAATGCCTATCAATCTCAATAGCAAAACTGCGTCATATTATTCATTTCGCCGATCAAAGACGACGACGACAACAACACCCAAAAAACCTTTATTGATGGAAGCCAGAGAATCCTCGGATGGCATCGGAGACCGGAAGACGAGCAAGGTTCCGAAAGGATACGTTGCCGTTTATGTTGGACCAGAGTTTAGAAGGTTTGTGATTCCAATAAGGTTCTTGAGCATGCCTGAGGTGAAGGAGTTGATGGATGATGTAGCTGAGGAGTTTGGTTGTGATTATCACGCTGATGGTGCTCTTCATATTCCATGTGATGAAGATTATTTTCGCAATGTTTTGATTAATTGTTTTGCAACACAAGGCAGGGTATCTTCTAAGAATCATAAGATCAAACTTGGTAATAAGAATGCCTTGATTTACAGTCATTAATTAATTCATATCATCAGATGAGGACTTCCAATTGTTTTTGATGGGGAGTCTTAATTGATTATTAGAATCATATTCAATTCTCAAATAATGTATATGATATGACAGAAACATGCTTTTGTAAATAGAATGTGTACAGATCAAATTGTTTGTGAATAATATCCAAATTCAATATAAAAAATTGTTTGAATATTTAGTGTCCAAATTCGATACATAAAAAATTGTTTGAATATTTTTGTGTCCAAATTCGATACAGTGCCTAAAATTGTTTGAATGAAATTAAATTTGTGTAGCATTAGGAGCATGATATGACAACTACTACCTACTGTGGAGAACATCAGAACAATTCATTTACAAGAGCATGTTCTTATTCCCTTCCTCCCAAAATGAGTAATCTAGTTGATTGTTTCACCTGAGTCAATGTAAAATTTTTACCTTTAATATTTTTAATTATCTATTAATTAAAACTATAAAAAAAATTGATATTTTGAAAATATTCATAGTGACAAATCCAACAATTTCTTATATGTTATCATTTGTCTTTATATATTAGTAGAAAATTATATTTAAAGTATAAATAATACACATATTCAAATTAGATCACTTATTTTGGAACGAAAGTAGTAGTTATAAATGAAATGCGAGATCCCTTAAAACAAATTAAGAACATAAAAGTGTTCTATGCAATGGACTAAAAAGAGGAGGGAAAAGGTTTATAAATCCTATGTGGCCTGGTTTTGAGTCCACAAAAAGAATTTAATGACATATATATAACTTTTGTGATAAATATTGGAGGTTTAAAATAAAGATGGTACTTACTGTTAGGTACTCCATTTATCCTTATATAATATAAATACAAGTTGGATTAAAGCACAAGATATAGATCACATGTATATATTTTACGCATAACATATATTAAAGCAAGTTGGATTCATTAATCAGTGGAAGGGTACAGACCGAAAATATCGGATCAAGAGTGGCACAACCTTAGTTTATGTTGATCCACCTGGGAATCAACCTCATTCTATGTCTATTACATCTTTAATATTTTTTGACTCAAACTTCTTTAATTTGTTGAAAGGGGTGTTTAATGTGTATTGCATCTTTTTTCATGGTTGATTCAGCTTTTCATATCAAAGTCAGAATATACATTATATGTTAAGACGTAAATATGTGTTTATAAATGGTGATAGATTTTGTCTTAGCCGATTTTGTAACGTTTGATTTAAATTCAATCCGAAATTCTAAGAATATGCGTACTTTTTTTATTGGTGTAATACAAATTTGCTATTTTGTGTAAACTATATATATTGCAATAGGATTTTATTTTTCTTTTACTAAATTGCAATATATGAGAATTTTTTGTCTATAATTAATATCTATATATACTCGATCAATATATATGGTACATAGCTAGCTTGCCCAACAATTCCATTCAAAGAGAACCTTAATTAACTAATATACATAGTTCTGTTTAAAAAACAAAAATATATAGCATTATTATGAAACAAAATGGATTAACATTTGTCACTTCTTTTTAATCAATCAGCATTGCCTTTCACATATCAAAAGAAAAACTAGAAAAGCATACACAAAGAAAAAAGAGAGAAAAGAATTAATATCATCTACAAACTTGAGCATGATGAGTGGGAGTAACATCACAATTCTCTCCACCAAATCCAAACTCATGCAAGTTTAAGGCTTCTTTTTTATCTTCCACAACCTTCAATATTTTCTCAAACATTGATACTTGACATGGAATTTTGAGCACACCCTCTTGTTGGAAACCAAACTCCTCTTCAGCTTCTTGTAGCAACACCTCAAATGCTTGATGTTTTAGGTAATCCATTGGAATAATGAATCTCTTGAGCTCTTTACCAACACAAACAGCTAGAAAACCTTTTGGAACTATGTCCACATTGGAATTGGAAATAGAAACATCTGTGAATGACAAAGTTCTTTTCAAAAACTTGATGCCTTTATTGCCACTGCTACTACTTGAGGTGTTGTTGTTGTTGGAAGCATTTGCAGCAACCTTTTTCCATTTCTTCAGGATTTGTTGAAGCCTAACAATATCTGTTATCTTGTTAGACTTCTTTGAATCCATCAATGCAATATGGTTATATTGTTATTGTTTCTGTTCTTCCCTAATATTTTATGTAGAAAGATTTGAGTGTGTGGAGTACTATGAATCTCATGTGATTGTGAGTGATAGCGTAATCATTTATAAGCTGCTGAAGTTGCACAACTTGCTTTTTTTTTTTTTTGAGGGAGCACAACTTGCTTTTTGAATACGTATTTCCTGCTATGGGGAATCCTCGCATTCATAGTCGTTAAATCCACATCAGGCGGTTTAAATTTTTATGCAAATATTAACCTTTTAAAGCTAAAATATAAAGTTTAAAATCTGAACCATTCAATTTTAATATAACACAATCCAAATTCACAATTTTATTTTTTATTTTTTCTAGTTTCCCAAATATGGATCACTCTATAATCATACTTGAGACATTTCACTCACTAAACTTAGATACATTTGGGGATGACAATTGGACCCACACCTGATCGATATATTGGGTAGGGTAAAACTCTGCTTTTAAGGGTCTAGACTTTAGTCTTAATTACCCGCAAATTTAAATGGATATGGACACGAATAAAAGGTACTATACTGTTCAACCCCGCAACCCGCATACACATATTTATATAATATAATAAATAATATATTTATATTTGGTGCATAATTAATTAATTTATTTATCTATTTAAGCTTAAACCTAAACCTAAAAGCTACTTAACTAAAGTTGTGTAGTTTTTACTCACATAAGTATGGAAAAGGATATTTTAGTACCTTGCCTATAGGTTACCTATTATTATCCCTAAACAAATGCAGTTCCTAATTGGGATTGAACCTTTATGTTTGTATTTTTTTTTACAACCTTCCTATTTATTACATCCTTTATTTTATTCCTACATTCATCATGAAAGTGATAAATTACTGGTGAGTCCGTGAATTAGTTGGACTTAAATTGGATGTAGAGTTGGTATAAAAGAATACTATATTGTTATCGAATCATAGTTATCAGATTACTGCTCACACAAAAAATTATCAAATCATTTAAAATGCTGGATTTAATCATATATTACTTTAAAAGTCACATGCATATATAACTTGTAAGGTTTCAGAACAAAAAAAAAACATATGAATTAATCGATGGTGTATAAAAGTCAAATTCATACCGGTGTTAAAGCCTTATCAAATGTATCCATATATTAAAATTATATATTTGAACTCATGTGGATTGGTTTAGTAGTGATGATTTATTGAAATGTGTTTATTTTAAGGTCTTAAGTTTGATTCGTTTGATATCGATTTTGGTGGAGTATATCAATAGAATACTTACTCTAACTTTAAATGGAGACCGCATAAATGGACGGGGAATTGCATTTCCAAATTAGTTAATCTTTGAGTTATATGCTAAGTTTTCAAAAAATTATATATATACTCTCTCCGTCATTTCTTACGTGAGCCTCAACAAAAATTATAAATTAAGAAATATATTTGAGTAATAAACTTGTGTCAAATATGTTAGTTTTAAAAATTTATCCCAATAATTATTAATACCATAAGAGAGATATAGATGGATAGCTTATGGTATTTAACCATTCGAAACTACTTGTAGTTTTATCTTTTTTTGGTATGTGGAGTACCATTTATGCTCTATCTTCTAAGGCGGGAGTACAATTTGTAATTCTTTCGTTATTTATATGAATTTACTTATTTTTTTTGTTAAAAATAAGAAAGAGAAAATGTATTTAAGTTGTTCAATGATAGAAAATGTATTTAATCAACATGCACAATGTTTTAAAACTCAGATCGGTGATCGACCAAGTCAAGACACTGAGTCACTGGTCGAACCAATGAGTCATTGGTCGGACCGCATGACTATTGACCCGGTCTATATAAAAATATTTATGGCCAAAAATTACATTATAAATGAAATTTTGATAAAAAAAAATCTTGTCATTTTTTTTCTATTTAAAGTTCGTACATTAAAAAAATTATATTCACCGCTGAAAGTTTGCAGGTTAATTTCTTAACTGCAACACAATTCAAGCTAATTCCAATCTAAATTCAAATTAGCTCATGCATTAAAACAATAGTACTGCATAAAAAACCTCACAAATAAGTTCTAATTCAGATTTCATCTTTAAAATATAGTATGTTCTAAACATTGTTGAAAATCAAAATATAACTGACTTACAAACACAAGTAAGTTGCATAGTCAACAAAAAACAGAAACTCAAATAAGTTATAACAATTCACTATCCAAATTGTCATAGTCTTGATATTCATATTCATCATCTTCATCGGTTGAGATGGGAGAGGAGAACAGCGATTGAAAATGACATTTGGGTTAGGAGTACGTGTTACTAGAGTTTTTGTCTTTATATATGTCGTGCCTTTTTATTATAAAAATAAAAAATAAAAAAATAAAAAATAAAAACGGGTCGGGTGAGCTAAATTGGTTCAACGGCCGCCCACTGACCCGGACGGGTCACACGAGTTTCAACGGGTTAATTGCATATCCAGTTCAATAACCTGTCCGAACCACTACACCCTCTAGTTCGCGGGCCAACCGATCCGACTGACCGGGTCGGTCCGGGTTTTAAAACACTACATGCATCAACTTTTCAATAACTTTTTTTTCTTATGTTTCATTCTCGAAAGAGTACATCTTATGCATGTATATTTGTTTAATCCAGGTGTTTAGACCATGTTAAACAGTTTCACTACTTGAACTTTAAAAAAAATCTCAAACTTCAAAGGCGCATCACATTAATTAGGATCATTTTGTTTTTCTTTTTCAAGAACATGTCCATCGTGCCTTTCTCCCTTAAAAATCAATCAATGACTCGGATTGCTTTTTGTGAGACTATACTAGGTGTAAATAAGTACTCCCTTCGTCCTAAATTATGAGGAAAAAAACTCAAATCACACTTATTAAGAAAACTAAATCATAAGAATTTGGAGTATAGTTTTTTGTATTTTTTTTGAATGAGTTTCATGGGAAGATGTAAACACAATTTACATTAGCTATTGGTTATGGAAAAATTAAAGAGACAAAAAATTGAATGTAATTTCCATTTAATTTCATGAGAATAAGCATAAGTTTTTCTTGAAAAAGATGGTTTTTTTTTTATAAAAAAAATATTAAATAGAATAACTTTTTTTTCTTACATTTTGGAACAAAGAAAGTGAGTTTTTTCTGTTACATTTTAAAACGGAGGGAGTATACCGACAAATCTCTTTTAGGATATTTTGGAACTCTTCAAATTATTTGCACAATTATATAAGCATATTGATCAATGATAATTGATTGAATAAAACATATTTTAGAATTCTCTAATTTACTCTTGTGCACAATTATGTTTTAGGATTTGAATATGTGTTATATATATTTGGTAAAATAATGTGAACAAAATAATATATCTACAATAATAAATATTGAAGGGATGTTCCTCTCAAAAAATTATGGAATGGATGATGATTAGCATATTAAACTTGCTTGAGCTATTGGAGTTTTCCCTTTTCCTTTAATTTTAGGTGAAAGTTCTGGTATCTTTGATGTTTAGTTGAGTTTGTGTCTATATCTAATCATTCAATATCATAGCATATTTTTATATTAATTTAGTTTAAAATACATTAAAATTTTGAATAAATCTTGCCTAAAGGTACCCCAATCAAATGTCAAACTACTTAATAAGTTAACTTAATTTTTTTGTTGTTACTTTTTTGTTTAGAGAATTAACGTTTTTTTCTTTTGAAGGATAGAGAATTTAACGTTGTTACTTGTTTGCATTTATTTAGACTTATGTACTCTTTTCGGTAATTAGACTTATGTACTCTTTGTTACAAAAGAAAAATAATTTATAAATTTTTTTTTTTATAATTTTTCATTTTATGTAGGTTGGGTATCATTTGCGTGTAACTTGTGGACATTAATTCCTCAATCCTTGTTAGACCTAAATAGACGGCAACTCACACTAAAAGTTTTAACTGCGGCGTGTTCAAGGCTAAATTCGGACTCAAAATCTTGGTTAAACCATAAGAGACCCGTGTTATTTCATTGACAATTTTTTTGTTTTTTTATAGTTTTTTTTCCTTATAAATTTTAAAATTTAGAAAAAACTTTTTTTCTAAAGTAAACATATATGTGCCAAGCGATCAGCCGTCCGTGGTTCTTGTTTCTCCATCATATCATATCACATTCACAAAAACATAATAATGTATCAATCAATTATCAATATTCAATCATTTATTTCATATATCATCTATGTGCAGAATTTATTGATCATTTACTTTAAATATTGTCCGGTGTAGGAAAGATGAAGCAATCAGTGTTTGCTGCTGATACTGATTACTAATTCAACTTTCTTATTATTATTTTTTGGTCAGTTATGTGTATGTAGATGATTATTTATTTGCAACTTGAATATATTTGCTTTATTGGATGCTTACAAGATCTCAGAAGGTGGTGCTCTGTTATTTGCATGTGAATTGCCCATTGATTTATCCAACAAACTAATATTAAAACTCTAAGCCAGCAAATTGAAATGGTGATCTTATCAATAAAATCATATATTATCTTTTAATTCTTTATATATATATATTTGGTTGACTCACCCCTAAATGATTAATCATCGTATACCGTACTAAGATTTCTATTTGCAGCATTCATTTCCATTAAAAGAATATTGTACTCTGCCTTGACCATGTTCTCTCTTTACTCCTACATCTTAGGCATGTTTGGTTTGCAAAATTATTTTATGTTTTTATTTTGTATTATTATTATTTTCTAAAACCGATTGTCATTTTCAAGTTTTTAAAAAGTATGTTTATTTGATTTTTATGAAAGAAAACATTGAAATTGAATTTGTTTTTAGCAATTTTGACTATCGTTTTTTTAAATATTTTCTTTTGATAATATCAAAATACATTCTATACATTAAAAAATGTGTTGATGAATATTGTTAACAAAAAGAAAATATGATATAAAATAAAGATAAAATATGAAATGAGTTTATAAAATGGGATTGTTTTCATCTTACAAGTTGATTTTGTAAAGATGAATTATATACTCAAATATAAAAATTTAATATTGATATCAAAGTATATCGACTCATGTCACTCAGATCAAATTGTAAGAATTAATTAGATTTAGAATGTTGTATGGATGTTTATTTGCTAGGTTATCCACCTAAACTGTTGTGTGAGAACAAATTGGCGAATATAGCAGAGATGTTTTTGTTAGGTTGGGCGTTGGGGTGTGGGTGGATATGCTTGAAAGTGGAGGAGGATGTTGTTGGCTTGAGAGGAAGAACAAGTGAGGGAGTGTACGAATCTATTATCTTCTATTGTTTTATAGGATGGTTTGGACTTTGGAGAATACGTGGGTTTGATAATTACATCTGTCAAACTCCTTCATTGTAAGTAGTACTTATCAATTTTTGGCAATAGGGAATAACGACAATTTACCAGTTACTACTAACATTTGTAGATTTAAAGAGGTTCCTCTAAAAGTTTAACTCCTCGCTTGACATTTGCTTCTAAACCGTATTTTGACTAAAGATAATTTGTACAGGAGAGGGGCGCTTCAAGTTAACGATCAAGTGTGTATGGGAGGTTCTGGAACGAATGAAGATGTGGACCACATATTTATCATATGTGCGTTTTTCGGAAGAATTTGGTGGTTACAAATTGGTTAGGCTTTGTTGTAGGGAATCTGGGTGTTACTATAGGCCATTTTTATTATTTTTGTTGCTTAGTTGGCTTCTTAAAGTAGGCATGTTTAGCTTCGAAGATTGTTTGGCTTAGTTGTGCATGAGTCATTTGGAAAGAAAGAAATAGGCACATTTTTTAGCATGAGGAGGATAATTTGCAATCATTTTGTAAAAAAGTTACACTTTAGCCATATTGGTGGTTCATGGTTGAAAGCGAAATATGCTACTTTCGTTTTTTTATTACCATTACTGGTGGCTTAATCCCCTTCAGTGTCTAACAATTGTTTCATAGTTGTTTTCCTGTAAAAAATTACACGTGACCTTAAGTAAAAAAAAAAAAGAAATTCTGGAAAAAGAAAAGAAAAAAAATGAAAGGAGGATATCAACAGTATGAGACTATTAGTTGATGAGTGAAGTGGGAGAAATAACGAAAAAAATATATAATGAAATAAAAAGAGTCTCAAAAAATCTCATCTCTTTGTACGAGACTATTAGTTTTAAAATTTTTAACTAAAAAGTCTCACAAAATCCATTCTACCAAGTAATCTATTGAAATCTATACATTTTTTAATACCAAGAGACAATTTTTAAGTTGTAAAAAATCTTGATTGAATACCACCAGATTTTGCTGGACTCTTTAAAAAATCAATAAAATCCTAATTGAATACCACCGGAATTATTTCTAATCTTTTTAAATTTTGATTGAATACCTCAATATTTTTCTATAGCCAAAAAATCTTTTAAAATCCTTCCAAATCCCAATCCAATACACAGGGTTACCACTATTTCATTTATAAGCATAGTAGTCCAACCTAGCATTGTGGCTATGTAAGACAACGTCTCTTTTCTACTTTTTTTTGGTGTAAAAAATAACTTAAGATCAGAATATGATCTTAAACTATAAATGTGAAATATATTGTGAGATCGGATACCGAGTTTTAAAAAAATAAATAATAATATTGTGAGATTTTGGGATCCATTTAAGAGTTAAGAACTGCTAAATTGTAGGAAGGAATTTTGAATCGAAAGGCAAGAAGTTGCATGTGGACTGATCTAAAGAATTCAAAACTTCCATCTCTATCTTTGACGAAAATTAGGGCAGGTAAAGAGTTAAAATCAACGGACCTTGATTGATTTTTGTGTTTCGTTTTTCTCTCATCCGTAACAATAAGCATTGTCATTAACAGTTTTAGTTAAGTATTATAGACCGGGGTCCATTCAAGAGTTTTAGCGGAGTGTTATAGATATTTAAAATAATATAGTTGAATTGTTTAAATAATTGATTTTTTTTTTAAGAATAAAAAATGGAATATATTAACACCGACGATGGATCCTCTAAAGCACAAGGTGTATTGAAGAGGCCACCACAAAAACAAACAGGCCATCATGTAACCACCTTATCAGCGAACC
>Ga0315915_1008852_pt1 | contig 11644 bp, 5 predicted proteins | sample MpolbnodulesMG_FD_207738 | JGI IMG/M metagenome (GOLD analysis project Ga0315915, IMG submission 207738) | Medicago polymorpha root nodule microbial communities from Los Angeles, California, United States - branched nodules | ecosystem: Host-associated > Plants > Roots > Nodule | place: USA... | reverse complement strand
ATAAATTTGTGCTTATGATTACTTGCGCAAATAATTATTTAGGATTTTGGATTTGCATCTTGGGTTTTGGTTATTGATTGATTTAATTTAATTAGCAAAGCTAAGCAAATCTGTAGAAAGATTGTCTCCTTTTGTTTTTATTTTGAATTTGGCTAGGATTATGGAATTAAGTTGCTTAAGGACTCAGTTCCCTATGTCTAATTAGTCAATTAGAGTTGAATCAATAGTCATAAGTCAATGTAAATCAAGTAGTGGTAGTTGAATTAAAAAGAGAAGTGAAGAGGAGATGGGTGAACGAGTGTTAAAGCCAAATCTGATGCAAGTTGACTTGTTCATAAGTTAGAAATGAAATTTGTTTTAACCATAAAAGAACTTGGGAGACAGTGGAATACTAGATTGAATTCAACACTTTTAAGTTTGAATTATATTCAGTCCAAATATATCTGATATCCACTTTTTACTGCAATTTTACTGAACTTCCATTGGTTTTACTGCCATCTTAAATTATGTTGATGACCTGGCACTAATTTACCTCAAATTACAAACTGGTCTCCTTAAGTGGGCCCCCTGCAAGTGGACGGTAGGATTAGACTCCTCGGATTAGTCAGTTTTTGGGACGGATACCGAGTTTTAAAAAAATAAAACCCTCAAATTACAAGTGTTAAACAGTTGCTTGCTAGATATCATGTTCAGCATAAGAGATCTTGAAGCAGTAAGGTCCAAGAAAGACATTTCCTTATGCCAAAGGAAATACACCCTTGACTTGGCTACAATATGCAGGGTTATTGGCTTCTAAACCATCTTCCCCTCTATGGATCCTAGTTTAAAAATTCATTGTAAATATGGCCTACCGTTATTTGATACTTCAGTATTTGGAATATTAACATGTAAACTGTGACATATGTTATTTGCAGATTAAGCCAATTCCACTCTTCACTTACTGACACACACCTCAAAGCTGCTTTACGGATTCTGCATTACTTGAAGAACAACCCAGGTAAAGGCATCTTCGTCTCCAATGCTTCCAATCCTCATTTCGAGGGGTTTTGTGACTGACTGGGGCTCTTGTCCATAGAGTAGAAGGTGAACCACTGAGTTCTGCTTTCTTTGTAGCTCTCTCATTTCATGGAAAAGCAAGAAGCAATGCATAGTTTCTCGTTCTTCCTCAGAGGCATAATATAGAGACTAGCTAATTCAGCTTGAGGCTCAATGGTTGCTTTATCTTTTACATGATTTCAACAAAACATTCTACCAAAGTGCTTCTATACTGCTGTCACAACATTTCAGCTTTGAACATAGCTGCAAATATGATCTTTCACGAACACACAGAACACAGAAATGGATTGCCATATAGTTCACGACAAGGTGTAATCCAGAATGTTACACCTCATGCTGACCGCTTCAAAGGACCAACTTGCATTTTATTAAAAAAACTTCTGCACCTTGGTTAAGTATACTACTTAACCCATTTGACTTAGTCTTTAGCTATCTCATAATTAGTTAGAAAACATTTACACTGTTAAGTTTCTGTTAAGCTTATATTTTATTTCAGTTTTAGTTGTTTTGTAATCTTCCCCTTTTTATCCTTGGTGATATAAAAGAGGAACCATTAACATTGTATCTTCTCAATTGAACAATTCAATAGAATGAAGAATATTTAATAATCTCTTGTGTCAATTGCATTTTCTCTGATCTTCCATGAATGAACATTTCTGAGTTCATTCCACTATGCACTTGAGTCAATGGTTCGATCTCCTTGTGTTGGTCTAAATGTACAGGGCTCTAGTTCTAATTACTGGGTTGTTTTTGGTGCACTTTTGTTTCTTCATTCTTTTATGTGTATATTTGATTTTGCGGATACAAAAAATGATTTTAAATACATTAATTTTATATATGGTTATACCTCAAAGAGCGTTGTTTAAGGTCTGAAAATTACCACTGTAAAAAAAGCCAGATTCCACCTCTGTAATTTTGGATCCTAATATTTTACCTTCACTTTTTTTGCTTGCTGGCTGATCCGAAAGAGTAAAGAGTAAGAAGCTTACATCTACTTTTTTTACATACAAAAGTTTAGGCGAGTTGGGTTCGGCAGCTCACCGGTAAAAACTCAAAACTCAAATATCTCTTAGGGAGATATGCACATATTATCCACCAATGATGTCGTCTTATTGGCAGCAGAATTCAAAATAACTAATTCGATGCTACTTTGCTCTTATCCAACCTCATAATCACATCTTTTAAATTTTCTGATAGAATGAAAAGACATCTTAACCGTTTTTTTGCATTTGATGTGTTATTGTTAGAACAAAAGAACACGTTTTATGATTTATTTCTTTCTTTTTCAAATCAACATAATGTTACAATCACAATTTTCAACTCCCAGTCCCACACAAGAACCAAACATGTGTGAGATAGCATACATGAATGGTCCTCAACTAATTATTACCAAAAGCATGCATGTTATAATGATATTTCTTTTAATAGTGCAAAGTATAAAGCACATCTAATGATGAAGCAGAGAGCCAGAGACATATAGTTTCTATAAGATTCCTCTGGTTGCTTGAAACATTAGTCTTCACTGCACATTTTGACTCTTCCTTGGATGATGAAGCATGAATGTGTTATGTCATCCCCATGTCAGATACAAGAAGCTTCCCTACTTTATTAAAATTGAAAAAACTCATAAAATTTGCAGTATAATTACCACGCAGTTACACACGGTAATCAATCTTTGATATTGATTTGAGATTAGCTGTTCATATTATACCGTTAGTAAATTAATATTAAATGATCTCGGCCATTGATTTGAAATCGGAAAGTCGAGATCTATATTTACATACTAGGAAATCCAAATTCTACAAAAATGGCTTATAAAATGAGGACTACTCACTTATCGCTACTCATAGACACATTTTCAGATCATATTAATCAATGAAGTACCTCTCAATAGAAGCATCATTATATAATTATATAATTGACATGCAAAATATTTACTCCTCATCACCAAACAAATACACAATTTCTAAGTCTAATCAACAATTACAAAAATATAAAATAAAATAAAAATTCAGTGGTTATTCTTCTTTCCATTCTTGCCTACATGATGCAACCATCCAATACCTTTCAAAGCTTTGGAGAATTTGACAAGGTTAGGCCTTCCCATTCCTAAATTCATCTTCCCTGTTGAGAATTTCAAAGCTTGTAAACAACACAACTTAGCTCCTACCTCCTCTTCCTCTAACTCATCCTCACTAAACTCAACTTCACTTAATTTCTTCCCTTTCTTTGTGTTACTTTTCTTCACAACCTTGTTTGATTCTTTCTCATATGTTTCCCAAAGCATATCCATTCCTTCACTTCCATCACCATTATTATGTCTTTCCTCAAAAAGCTTGCAAGCCAATGTCCTTCTCCATTCTTTTTCCACTCTCATTGAACCAAAACTTCCAAGATTAGAACTAACTTCTTCATTATTCCCTATACCTTTTCCACCATACTCCCAATTGCTTTTTGGACTTCCAAAATCTTCATCTAGTCTTTGAGATTTCACTTTCACTTTATTTGCATACATGTCTCTATTACCCTTCACTTTGGATCCATTTCCTATGGACCATAATGTTTCTTTGCTTTCTTCCACTTTATTGAATTTAGTATCCAATATAGGCTTGAGTACTTCTTTTTCTTCCTTTTCACAAGACACATTTTCTAACTCTGCATATTCTTGAAACAAAGTTACTAAACTCTTCACATCTAACACTTTTTCTTCCTTAATGGATTCAACTATTGCCACTTTCTCAACTTTGTTTTCTTCATCCAAGTTCACTTTTTTCTCTTCATCCATTTGACAATAAACCTCTTTTTCTTCAACTGAAAACTCTTCATCTACTTCTTCAAACTCTTCAGAAAAATCTTCAACTAATTTTGGCTCTTGAACTTCAAAGATTGAAGCTTGAAACATAACCAAATATGCTTCCAACTCATTTAGCAAACCAATTTCCTCATCTTTATCATCAGCTTCAAACCATGCTAGAAAAGTTTGCAAAATAGAAAGAAAAAAACACCATTTAGACTCATAAATCTCAACACTACTAGTACTTTTGCTACTACCCTTATGATGAACTAGGTTTGGAGTGAAAGTAAGAAAAGCAACAAGGAGAAGAAGAGTAGTGGTAATGAACAAAGGAGAAAGAAAAGATAGGAGTTTAAAGATATATGGAGAAAAGAAGAGGAAGTAGGAAAAATATAAAGGGTGAGAAAATATGGAGAAACATGAATGGAACAAGATAGTGAAGAGGTTACTAGAGAACTCATTGTTCTTGTTGGAAGCATTTGACAAAGATAACTCACTCATGTTTTTTCTTCTTCTTTGTGTTAAGGTTAAAGCAAAAGAGAAGTTGAGGAAATGGTTTGGTTTAGTAGAAAACTAGCACTATGAGTGGATTTTGTGATGATTTTTGTTTTTGCTTTTGGAAAGAGAAGAAAGTGTGAGTGCGGCGTGAATATAGGGAAGAGATTGGTAAGAGAGTGTAATATTTATATATCATAATAAACAAGGAACAACACTTGTAATTGTATTGATTTGTGATGAAGAAAAAGCAGCTTTAGAAATTTTTCTCCTTTCTTTCTTGTCTATAACAACCAACAAACAACCATGTTACCCACCACTTTTTTTGTTGTGCAATCACTACAATAACAGCTAGGAAGATTAATCACATATTCACTTGGATATAGTGTACGTGTACATCGTCATGGGTTAAAATGTGAATGGCTAGTCCCACATTAATATGAATGAACTAAATGTTACTCATATATTTAACGTTTTAAAGCTTTGAGTCGAGATGTGGTATCACAATTTTTTGTTGGTCTCAAATCATTAGGTTATTGTTGCTTCTGTCGCTCTCCAATAAGTGTTCACGAGGCAAACCTAGTTTGATAGTGTTGCCTGCGCTCCCCGATCAGGAGGCATGTTATATTACATTCATGACGTGTTGGTGGTTAGTCTCACATTAAAATACGAATGAACTATATATTTAATATATAAGAGAGGCGATTCAAATATTCAATGCCTTAAGATTTTGGTGGCTATGTGATGACTCGATCTTAGATGGTTATGAATCTTTAGTCTGTTGTTACTTCCGAGATGCTTCCTCGGACCATATTTGCACAATTGGTATTTATAGACTTATACATTGATCCCACTAGACTACCTCTGCAATTATTTTACTGAAAGGACCAGATTGAGTATAAGGGTGTATTTGGAATTTCACATGGGAAGCTACTCAATTGTATGCCCATGCATGCTCCCCTCTTTCCAGTTAACTTTTTTTCCTTGCAAGGACCATGTGTTTGTGGTTTACACTTTTACTTTATACATATAGTCTTCATACACATTTTTTTGGTTTTACTTTCTATATGTTTTTCTTTAAATGTTCAACCAGTAATTATTTTTTTACATTTCCCCTTTGATATGGACCAATAATTGTTCCTCTCTGTTGCCAAAGAAACAATTAGATTCTTCTTTTTTCTTTCCGGACAAAAAACAGTAAGATTCTTTTGTCGTTTATAGCAAAAGAAACAATTATTGAGATTTTAGTTAAAATAATAGGGATAAAATTAAGATTAAAAATGATACGTTATGAGCTATAAACTCAAACACTATTTGAACTAGCTTATGAAAAAAAACTATAAGCTAATGAAAAACATTGCTATAGGCTCACGGCGTAATGAGTTTATTCACTATAAACTCAAAAATTGGTCTTGTCAAACAAATCATTTGTCGACTTGGCTTATGCTCAGTTGATAGTCATTTGATTGGTTGATTCGCTATATACTCAACTGATCAGACGATAATTTGGCTTACTTGTATATATGACAATGATTCTTTTTATTTTATTTTTTATTTTTTACGAGACAAATACGCTAAGAAATGAACATTTGTTAGATTATAAGGATCAAACATACCTCATCTTTCAAATTTCTTTAACGTCTCTTAACTCACGAACTGAGTTACCTCATATTACTCGGAGCAAAAGTGCTTTCACCCCTAATTATGTTAAATGATTCACTCAAATAAATCCTTAATTATATCATAGAATTCACTCAAATAAGTTCATACATATATACTATGAAATTCATCTTGCCATAAAATCATAACTGCCAAACTCATCTTATATGAACCGCACACTCACACTTTCCTTGTAACTAGGAAACAAGAAATGGACTGACGCAATGTATCACCAAATTAAGCAGAACAAACACTCAATTTATAATAAAGCTCAAGAAGCAAAAATATTAATAGAGGAAAATGTAATGATGCAACCATAGTAGCAAATGTCAACCTCCACCAGATAAAAATTATTATTGCCTTTAAAAAAGGTTTTTAACCGACAGAACAGAAACAAAAAAGCACTCAAGTGGAGAAAGTGCAAAGAGTTTCAATTCAATCCCAAGCAAACTAAAAGCACAATTGGTAAAAAGAGCAAAGAAAGGAGGGCCAACGCACTACCACGTAAATGACGCAATCTATCACAATAATTTTTTGAGTAGTGTTTACATGCAATGTATATATCTCTTTAACTAAATGATTTGACTAAAGTGGTTAACAAACTCCCTTTAGGGCGAATTGTTCCATCGAACTCGGGTTTAGTTTCTGGTGGGAATTTTCCTGACCAAATTTTATTTAATTTTTGATCAAACTTTAGATTACTAAGACATATTTTTCTATGAACCATATGGTTAAAAAAAAGCCCCTCTTCAGAGGAGAAGCTTAGAATCAAAAGTCAAAGGACTACGAAAAACACTCAAATATTTATATAATAGTTTGCTGGTTTGTTTCAAGTCTTTTGCCATGTTAATTGATCCACTTGGGCCTAAGATGATTGACTTGTTGTCGAAGATCCCTTGCGTAGAGGGATATCTACGCCGTCGTCCATCGTAGTTCGTCGTGTGTCCGTCTTCACCGGAGGATGGTGGTGTACCTGAATGTGCTCAGAAGCTCAAGTTAGTGAAGACTTAAGAAAGTGTGACTAACAATATGGTAAAGAGTGAGATACATGACCCAATGATGTGTGATGGACGAATTGGAAAATGCACCTAATTGAAACAAGTAATAAAGTAGTAAATTTTTGTCTCCACATGGATTGTTGTTCAATGAAGCAATTAACGAAATTTATTTGATTAGAAAAGCAATTAAAAGAGTTTATGGGTTGCAAGTTTTGAATTGTCTTGCACAATGCGAGATTATGTTTGTTTGATTTAGATGATTATCGACGATTAGAGTTTCCTTGAATACCCTCTGCTTTCTTTGTTAGAATTAACTTGGTTTAGTATTAGTTATGGGGAGCTTCTATGAAGAAGTCAAGAAAATGACTTCTTCGATGCAGTCGTTTGAATGGGCCAAACAGATTTCAAGTGATGACACGTCAGAAACCCTAATCATGTTACAGTGTAGTGCGGTCTACAGTACCGTAAGTGAAGGAAAACTTTTAAATATTGCAATCTAGTCCCTACATATATTTTAACTATTTCATTTATAAAAGTTATTAAATTTATTATATTGACTAATTAAAATGAATATTTAATTTTAAAATTTCCCTCCCTCTTGTTTTTTTTATTGTTTTTTGAATTTACCCTTCTTACTGAAATGAAACTTCATCTTCTTCATATCATCCTGTCCTCGGAAATCACCATCTTCTTCATACCACGAAATATATCGTCTTCATCATCTAGTCCTCTGAAATCATCATCTTCTTCGTCATCCAAAATGATTTAATGTTTTCAAAATCCATCATCTTCTTCGTATGGTTCACCTCCGTGTTTGATTCTTCTGTCGAATTGTTTTCTTCATCTGAGGTTCATTTTTTGTTCGTCGTTGTGGGTTAGTTTGTCAGAAGTTGTTGCAGTTCGAAGTTGTTTGCTATCCCAAAAAAAGTTAAGGTGATTCTTATTAGCTATTTTGATCGTTTTTGAATTTTGAACATTCTCAATTAGGGTTTCGATTTTCCCAATTCTGGAAAGTGAGCTAGTGGATTAACGTGATATGTGTTAATTGTGATTTTGATTTTCAAGCAACTATTGTGTATGAATTTTGAATTTTGGCAATTAGGGTTTCAATTTTCCCAATTCTGGAATGTGTTTTAAGCCTTAATTGTGCTTTCGATTTTCAAGCAATTCTGATTGGGGATTCTCATGGTGTATGAAATTGGAATATTAGAGTTTCAATTTTCCCAATTTTGGTTTGGTACTTGGTGGATTAACATTTTAAGTCTTAACTGTGGTTTCTATTTTCTAGCAATCCTGATTGGGTTTTTACCTGTTGTATGAAGTTTTGTTCTTAAAGCTCATGTTGTTGATATCAAACGGATAATTACGAAAGAAAAGAATTGTCAATTTATTAATCTATGGTCTTTGATTCTTGCCAGGTGATTAAAAAAACAACAACTTGTTGAAAGTCTATAGTTTATATTGGACTCAACTCGAAATGACGCATGAATATAGTAACTTTAGTTTATGGTTGATCACCCTTATGTTATGCTGTTAAAATTGAATAACAAGAAGCATTTTTTGTTGGAAAAAATAGGTTTTCTTACTACTAACTTTGTGATTGGTTCAAAAATATGGTTATATAATGGATGCATTCCTGATGCATTGATAATCTAATGTTTGTTATATTCTCATTTAGCTCATATCAACAATATGAAGATGAGATGGTCAAGTCAAGGAACATAAAAAGGAAGTAAAAGGGTTCATACATCAAATCGGCATAAACAACATTGATAGAGGTATGTAAATAGAATGCTCAAGCAATTGCCATAGTTATAATTATAGAATTCAACAAAATACGCAAAAGACCATGATTGTATCACATGTCGTCACCGAAACAATGTCAAATATGGACCTAAAAAGACCATAAGTTACAACCAAAACATAAATAAAGTCTTAAAACTCCAAGCAAACAAGACAATAACTTTAAGATTCCATCTCCATTCAAACTTTGACCAACACCTTTTTTTTTTATTCCTGATGAGTCCAATACTCTGCAGCCTTTGATAACACCTCTTTTGACAACACATTGTTTGAACTTTGCACCAATTGAAGTGCAAGTTTCATTCTTGTAGCAGTCACAACCTGAAACAATATAACCAATCAGGACCATTTATTATCTAAGTTAATGATACAATCATACTGATGTTTTAGTGACCATAGCTTAACTTACAGTGATTTTGTCGTAATCAGTTCTAAACGCACCTTCGTTCATCCACTTAGCCAATAACACTCCACAATCATTTCTATAACAAGAGATTATCATCAGAACACAATCAAAATAGTTGTTACATATCAATCATAACTAGTTAGAAGTTTGATAATTATGATCCACTTCGTTGACGTGGAAAACATCTTGGTTCAATCAGACAAAAGCTTGAAATTGGTGTTGTTGAAGAGAGTGTGTCGGGTCCTTTGAAAGATTCGTGACTCAACATTTCCTCAAGAAATAACCCCTGCAATAAATTAGAATATTTATGAACTGAACTGGAAAAAACATACGATACGTAATCAATACCAAATCACATACCAGCTTCAGCACTTCACGGCGTCTATGACTTTGTCTTTCTGGACATGGTAAAGAGTCCAACAAAAGTACTTTGTTCTCAATGAAATCAACAACCATTAGATACCAATGAATCCCCCTATCATTAATGGGAATAAAAATCTGAAAAAATTGAAAAAAAAGTAATAAATAAGTTATCGTTATGATGGAGTGAATCAGTTTTAATGCAAAACTACGCATAAATTACCTTGGCTACAGAAGTTGTGAGAGACATGAAGCTAGCTTGATATCTCCGTCTGATTTCGTCGGGGTTATGATGTCAGTCCAAAGCACATTGCTGTATTGAATATAATTTGTTAATTGTCTTTAGTATTTCAAATAATCAGAAGCTATTACCGAAAATGACGTAGGCAGATACCACACTCTGTTGTCCTTGCCAAATGAAGGCAACAACCAATTCTGTCTTGCCACAACCAGATTTATAACCTGCAAATGATGACAATCACATTTCAGATGAGATAGTTCATCTTTCATTTGTAGATGTTAAACAAAAATGACCTCCTGGTCAATTAGACATCTAGGCATCAATGGTTTTAGAGCCTTCCTATCCCCATACACGCCACTTGTTGATCTGATCAAAACCAAGTCACTACAAAAAATAATGAAATGCTACCATATATGATCAGGCACATTATACTACATGAAAATTTAGATACTATATTAATTAATATATATGAATCACTAACCCATTTGAATCTTCCTCGTCAAACATGAAAATGTATGCAGTTGTGTAAGCACATATATCATTAATTGCCATACTTGATAGTGGTCTGAATGCAATTGGTATCCACTGCATAATTAAACCGTTTTGAAACATTCATTTGACTCAATTAGGGAGTATGAAAACATTTAGATGTTTATAGCTTATAGATAATCTAACTTACTTCAGGAATATCGAAACCACCAAATAAGCCGTCGTATCCGATAGGAGTCCAAGGTTGGTAGTTCAAGTAAAAGTCGTGATCGTCATCTTCTTCTGGTTTGTAGAACAAATTCTTCTTAATTTTGTTGTATTGTAAGTCATCAAGTAACCCTTTTCCTTTACTTTGATTGAGAACCAGAGGAGCTGAATTTGTTTGATTGTCCAAAGTAAGCTTAGTCTTGGACTTTGAGGCTTTTTTCTCTGTCTGAGCAAACTTCTTGATGACTTTTTCACGGTCAGCGATTGGTGTCGATGCTGTTGAGTCATAATTGTCTGCCTTATCTTTACCACTATTGTTAGGGGTACTTTGGCGACTAATCAATCAATTACCAAAAAAAATGTAGAACGCTATTAGTAGCATATCCATATCCAGTAAAACTTATAGGACATGTAAACGCATATTCCATACAACTCTTTCTAGCCTTACCATTTAAACACATATGTTCCAGAAAACTTGAATGACATGTAAACACATATAATTTTCAGATTTATTCAATTAAACTCTAAGAAAATGTAAGCACATACAAGATTTATTCCATCAAACTCCACTGACATGTGAGCACATTGATTTTTTAAGATATGTTCCAGAAACATTTGAATGACATTTAAACACTTATATTTTCAAATTTATTCAATAAAACTGTAAGGAAAATGTAAGCACATACAAGGATTTATTCCATCAAACTCCACTGACATGTGAGCACATAAATTTTTTAAGATATGTTCCAAAAATATTTGAATGACATGTAAACACTTATATTTGTCAGATTTAGTCAATAAAACTGTAAGGAAATGTAAGCATGGTCATGTGGAACTATTGAATATAAATCATTTTAAACAAAAAACACTAAGGTCATGTGAAACTCAGAAAGAACAAAGCCAAAAACCATAGTGGAAGTACCTTGATGAAATCACAATAAGCTCTGATCTGAATTCCTTACTCTTGCTCTTGGTTTCTGTTACCTTCTCTGTCATAACAACTGTAGTTTTTTGGACATCCGGATTTGTATGCTTAGGATTTGTAGTTTTTCTCCCTTCTTGTTGATTTTCTTATGTTATTTCCATATGGTGTTGTTGTACGTTTTCTTGGAGTTTCTTTTCCAGCCATTGTTGTT
>Ga0315915_1008850_pt1 | contig 11646 bp, 12 predicted proteins | sample MpolbnodulesMG_FD_207738 | JGI IMG/M metagenome (GOLD analysis project Ga0315915, IMG submission 207738) | Medicago polymorpha root nodule microbial communities from Los Angeles, California, United States - branched nodules | ecosystem: Host-associated > Plants > Roots > Nodule | place: USA... | reverse complement strand
TTCACTATAATGATGAGTAACTTTACAAAAGAGATATCAATGGGTTACAAGAATAAGTCTCCCGCCTAATTCTACCCAAAGCCCCAATCTCTTCCCGTGACCAAGAGACTCAATCCTAATAGTGTTTTCCAAGGTGAATCAACTCAACCCTAGTGTTTGTTGCCAAGAGCAAACTCTATACAAACCCTAGTTTGATTTCTAAACCCTTGTTTCAGCCCCCTCTATCTCCAAGTTTAGTCTGATTCAAGGTCTATATTTATAGTAAAAGTATTGCTTAAAATTTGGAACAAATCTGCACTGAAAAATACGTTTCTGTTTTTTCACCTCTAGCGCACCATCGTGCCACGTTACGATCCCATCGTGGCACGATTTTTCCAGTGACTTGCTTCACAAAATTCTTCAACAATCATGGCACGTTGCTTCTCCATCGTGGCACGATTTCTCCAAAACCTGATTTTAAGTTAACTCTCACAATAGAGCTTATACAATCCATGGGAGTTAATCTTTCTATAGTGAGAAAGATTCAATGGTCAAAGATGGCAGGAAACAAAAATTTGACGCGAATCTCCCAATTCTTGATGGCAAAAACTAGGAAGGATGGTTCATACAGATGAATGTGATCTTTGCAATCCATGATGTGTGTGAACAAATCACTAATGACATGGAACCCCTTCCAGCAAATGCTACAGATGTGCAGAGAAATACGCATAAGGACGCGAAGAAGAAAAACAACAAAGCATTGTTTCTCATTCATTGATGTGTTGATGCAAATGTGTTTGAGAAGATTGCAGAATCTGCCAATTCGAAGAATGCTTGGGATATCTTGTTGAAAAGCTATGGAAGTGAAGTAAAAGTCTAGAAGGCGAAGCTTCAAGCCTTGAGGAGACAGTATGAGCTTATGGATATGAAGAATGATATATAAGAAACTTGGAGATTATTTCGCAAGGTTGGTAACACTGACCAATCAAATGAAGAACTGTGGAGAATAAATGACATAGGTGGCCATCATGGAGAAAGTATTGCACACTTTTACTTCTCAATTTGATCATATTATTGTGACAATTGAGGAAACAAAATATTTAAGAAATATTATGATTGAAGATCTCCAAAGCACACTTGAAGCATATGAATTGAAGTTTGAAAGAAAGTGTGGTAAAGAAGAAGGCCAAACAATTCTTTCTCAATTCAAGAAACTTCCATTACTTTGTTATCATTCATTTAGAATAATTTGTTGGTAAGTATAGAATCTTCAAAATCATGATCAAAGATGAAGATTGTAGTGTCTTGTTGGCAAATACCACTTGTACTAACATTTGTCATTGAGAAAAGCATAACAACTATTTTCCGACAACCTATACGACAATTAAAGATTTGCAAAACAATGTGGTCATTGGCATGAAAACTATGGCAGGCAAAAATTTGTTAAAAAAAAAAATAAAAACTAAAATAACTTTGCATAGAGGGTTTTTTATTAGGTTGTCGCAATAGGGTCGTCAATATATCATTTCTCACTAGTTTAGCGATGCGTTATTCTATCTAATGATTTAAGCATGCAAATCTGGTTTGCATAAAACATGTAGCGAGAATGAAAAAAATGTCGAGAAAAATTATCATTTGAAAAAAAAAGGTATCAAACAATACTTTTGTGTGCATATCACATTATTTTATCACTAGAAAACTTTTTTGAACAAGTTTATAGAAAACAATAATATAATAAATTCTGTACTTTCCAATAAGAACTTTATATATTCGTTATTTTTTATTGACAAATGTTAATAATCAGTTGTTAAATTAAAATTTACTCATTTGTTTGGGTTTTAACCCAAGATCTATAACTTCTTATCCACTAACTCAAACCAGTTTAGCCACCAACCCCACTTTCTTGTACATTGAGACTTGATATTTCAATTTTGTGATGAGAAGAATCATAATCTGTTTGCAATATCCGAGTACTACTAATTACTAAGACCATTATATTAATAGAAGAGTGAGGTGTTAATCTTCTAGCTCCCACATTTAACAATGAATAAAATAAATGGACTGACAAATGTTAAGGAAAATAAGGAAAATGTTAACTTGTGTCCTTAGGGCACATATTAAGAATTCCACTAATAGAAATTATGTGAAATTGTGTTAATTTATTGCTCAAAACGTTTAATACTAATTTTTTTCATTAAATTCTTACCATTAATGGAATGAAATTAGTGCTTAACATGTGCCTTTAGGGCACAACTTAACATGACCCATAAAATAAATGGACTAACAAATGCTTTTAATTTACATTATGCATGACTTGAATTACATTTCAAGAAAGGACTTGATTTGATGATTTTTGTAGAACAAGGTTTAGTTTTTGCTAGAAGAGGTAAATTTGTAGGTAGCATAAGCTCCAAGTGCAACAATTACTAGAATTGCAGCACCCATATTTGCAACTAAAGGCTTTTCTTGTTCATTCAATTTTCCTTCTCCTATTCTCTTGACAACTTGAGAAGCTGAAGTTGCCACTTCTTTGAAGATTCCCTTCTCTTTTGTATACTTTTCATCCTTCTTATACCTCTTTGCTTTCTCAATTGTAGTATCCTTTTCCTTCTTTGCATCTTTTGGAACAAAATATTCTTCTCCCTTTGATGACTCTTTTCTTGCCTTTATTTCTTTTCCTTCTAAAAACATATTGTGATCAACGTATTGTTGATCAAGCTTGCTTGACTCATAAGTCTTCTTATCTTCTTCAATTTTCTTATTTGTGACACTTTTCTTTTCGTCCTCGTGCAATTGTTTTTTAATTGTTTCTAATATGGATTTTTTCCTATTTTCCTCTTGAATTTTTTCATCATCTATTTGCTTTATAGGATCCATTTTAAATCCGAATCTTGGCTCAATTTCCTCTTGGCTCTTTTGAGCCTTTGCACCTATTGCTTGGGATTTTCCTTTTGGCACATTATTTTCCTGATAAACATTTTGAGGTCTAGATTCTACAAAGGGTTCTAAAGCTTTCAATTTTCCCTTAGGACTTTGAGTTGAAAAAGTGTCTTGAGTACCTTTTTGTTCCTTCAACTTGTTCAAGTCATTTAACCCTTTCACAACATTACTTGGAGATGAAGGAACCTTCTTGTCTCTAATTATAGGTTCTTCTGGTACTCTAGTTGGAGGCTTTGAAGGAATATTGGTTCCCTTGGGTGTTCTAGGACTTGCCACACTTTTTTCTTTGGTTGTTTCAACTTGTGATTTAAGTGATGGGAATTTTTTTGGCATTGCAACAATGAGAGTTCCATTTTCAAACTTGCCTTGAAGTTTCTCCACCTCACAATTTTCTGGAACAGGATATGATTGGTCAAATAGGCTCCATTTGTTGCTACCAAGTAGTTGCCTTTCTCCTGTAATCCTTAGTGTTCGGGAGAGTCCCACAAATTTGATATTTATCCTCTCCTTTATAAAACCTTGCAGAACATGAGAGAGAAGTATATGACTCATTCTTTAAAAAAAATATATATGATTCCTCAAACTTCACACCCTCATGTCCTTTTTATAAAAGACAACCAAAGTTGATGTATTTAGTGTACACTATAAACCAAATGTATCAATTTTGGTTGACCAGAGGAAGTATTAACTTCGTCTTGAAAATAAAGTGAAATCATGCGATTTTGTAAATTGTGTAAATAAAGTGAAAAGTATTGAACTACATTTTTTATATTTTATTTTTTCATTGTTACTTCGTAAGACAAAAATTAAAATGATGTTCTCATTATCTTTTTATAATTATCAATTTCATTTAAAATTTTAATTCAACAAACTGAAATGCAACAAAAAATAAAATTTGGGATCCTTTCAATATGGAGAGTGCATTTCCAAAAAAAATCATAAAATAAAATAATATTCGATATTATTTAACTTATGAGTCTTTGGACCCCTCCAATATTAGGTAGAATTTCAAGTTTCAATTCAAAAAACAAAAAATACGCACCAGGAAGGCGAATGTGAAGGAAGTATGCTTCCTCATTTTCCTTCAATTCTGACTTGGGTTGGAAAGTTTCATACACAGGATTTGGGGAAGGTTTTGTTCTAGAGGTAGGTGTTCTTGATCTCATAGCCATAGCCCTTATTGCTTCTTGATTTATTCTATAAGTTTTGTGATCACCAATGAACAAATTTTGGATATAAGATCCTATATATGTTTTTAATTTTTGGTTTTAATGTAAAATTATATATACATAGTCATGTACAGTTTTCTTGTTGAAGGGACTATTCCTTTTTGTATACATTGGTTTGTTGATGTAATTGGGATGGATTTTTGTATTTCCTATCTTGGTGGGTTGAGGTATAACTTCTTTTGCAAAAAATAATAAAGAAAAACATTGTTCTTTGTTTTTCCGGTACACTTGCAAAGCTAGCCTTGTACCTGGGAAAACTAATTGTTGGGGTATGACACTAATCATGGGGTTGCTTATTGTTAAAGGCTTTGTTGCTAACCAAATTTGGTAATTAAGTTTGTTGTGGCTTGAGTAAAAAAAAGTCAACTTTGTGGTTTCCACTAAAAAAAACATTCAAGAATTAAATTGATTAATTAAGAACATATTTGATTTTGCAATATCGAAACATTCAAAGATTACAGTGACAATGTTTCATACATTCAGGAATTAAAATGGTTGTTTATCCAATTTTCATTTAGCTCTCGTACGATAAATTTCTAGATTCGTCATTGATAAAAAAAAATGATCTATTAGGGTTGGTTTGTTTGGAAATAAGGTCACATCGCTGAGATTTGTTATTATCAAAGGTGTAATTGTCCTATTTACAGTTCTTTTAAGGATAATCTTGATATGACGACTTTTGGTTCACGACACTCTCCTGATGGCTATTGTATAAATCGTGTAACCACATTACACACAATAGCTTATGTTTTGTTTGTGAAAGACAATACTTAATCCGTTCATATAGTTGAAATATCTCTTTTACTCTTTTTTTATGTGTTGCTGCAAACTCAAATTCAACTTTCTCGAAACTTAACTCATGTGTTCCGACATATTTAAGTTTGATATTGTTAATGAATAATGCTAACAGTATTCGTATTAACACACTATTTTTAACATGTGCTCTTTTGTTGGATGAAATACACGTGGCTTTCACCACTTTATGTGGAACTCATTCTCAAAGTGGTGCAGCGCACATATATTTCACCAATAAAAGCATAAATGTTAGAAAAATATGTTAAAATTAGTGTTAGAAGCATTACTCTCTTATCGAAATATAGTGTAGAGGATGAATTTTTTCTTTAAAATACCAGGGACAAATTTGAGTTTTCTAAAATTTATGGTGTTAGGAGTAAAATTTGAGTGTTGAGGAAATTTTTCTTTTTCAAGTAGTATAGCAGTTGGTTTATTTTCCACATCTACACAGTTAAAATATTGTTAACCGTCTCATCTTGATCGGACGATTAAAAAAAAACAAACTTAATTTTTATTGTTAGATTCCTAAAATATCGAGCTCAGATCAGAACCGTCTAATCTTGATCGAACGGCCACTCATACAAAAAGTAGAGCCCTAATGTTGGGCCTTAATAGGTTTAGCCAGCCCATGTGATCTCTCTCTCCATAGCAGAGTGTGAGAATTAGGAATCAGACATCAATGGCGATAACGAATTTCATTCTGACAGTTGCCGGTGTAAGCGCCGTGGTGCTTCTTCTACGAAGCGATGTGAAGAAATCAGCTTCAATATTCAAACAAAACGTTAAACACATTCGTCACTGGCTTGAAGAAGAAACCGCTACTTCTTCTTCCAAGTGAGTCTTATTCTTTATAAAGTTACCATTTTTATTACTGGGTTTTCTTCGTTTTTCATTTTTCTAATTGTTTCCACAACTGGGTCTTTGTTGTTTTTTTCCTTCTTTTTGTTTGAAATTTGTATACAAGTGAATATTTAGATGAGTACAATTTTAACTCTGAAATTGTATATAAATCATTCATTGGAACATTAAGAATGAGTTTAATCAGATTTTGAATGACAAAAGTATAGAAGAGGAGGATGGAAATTTTCAATTTTGAATTAAGAGAGTTGTTCATTGTGTATGATCATAAATTATAGTAGTAATTAGGAATTGGTACATTTAGGGTCTGTTTGGGAGGGGGGTTTTGGAGGGAAGGCTTGTTTTTCTTTTCTAAATGAAGGAAGCTATAAAATGTTTCTAGAAATGAATAAAGTGTGATTGAATTGTTATGTGATCATATATCATGGTATTCGTTCAAGGTTTGTAAAATTTCAAATATATTAAATGTAGAAAACTATCCTCCAAAATCCCCTAAAAATTTGTACTGGTGAAAAGGTTTATGTCTTTTCACTTCTGCTCTCCCTTTGACTTGATAGGTTGATGAGAATATGAGGTACTTGTTGTGTGATGAATAATTTAGACATGTTAACTATAGTGTATGTTAGGTTTCACTTTTGGAGAAGCTAAAATCTATTCAAAATGTATAAAATTGATTTAGTCTTGTTTGGATATATTATAGCATGATTGATTTTGCCTCCTAAATTGATTCTTACTTGAAGCTATTTTAGCTTTTGCTTACAGAACTGATATTTAGCTTTAAATTTATGCTTCTACTCACTTTAACATGAATATATCTAAACACAAGTCACTTTATATTCAACTCACTTTTAGCCAAAATCAAGTTTATAGAATCACCTCGTTCAAAATCAAATTTTATCAACGTAGAAACTAAACACACTTGTGATTGATAGTTTACTAAAGTTATTTTGGGTGATATACATAAGCTATGGTGTTGAAGTTCATATTTTCCTTTTGCTTGTATGAATTTGGCCATTTGGGCCAAATTATGAATTATTTTGAGCCCTTCACAATCAACAACACAATGTTAAAACTCTTTGGCCATCACAACTTTAGTCACAGTTGTCGATGGTTTTCTGACTTTTAACTGATATAGATCTACCCTCTTGTAGAAGAATCATGTTTATCATGGAAACTTCCCTCTTCACTGAAAAGTAATAAAACTACTGTAGTTAGTTGAACTTAGACCCATCTTTTTTTTTCCAAGTAAAATGTCCATCCAAAGATTTTGTTATAATTTTCAAATGATGGTTTGGTTCATTTAGTCAACCCTATAAAAAATGTAAGTTATGAATCTTTTTGGATAATGATTGATGAGTTTCAGTTGGATTTGATTATTCTCTTTTGAGAATGTTTATGCAATGCTTCTTAATGAAATGAATTTATAACCTATCTAATATTTAGAGAAGTTCTCAAGCTTTATGATTACTTTTGTGCGATTGTGCCAACTATTTTTAAACGAAAGGTAGAATGGTTTTGTTAGGAATAGGTTGCATTGAGTTTTATGTAGTTTAATCCCTATCTATTGAAATCATGGTTTATTTCTAGAGTTGGATTAGTTACTTGAATGCATCGTTTTATTACGATTTTGATTGTCAATTTAGTCTCCAATGTATCAACCTCTCGAATTTAGTCCCTAAATCATATAAAATAATAAGTGGTCCTAAAAGTATATGAAATCCATCATTTTAGTCCCTAAAGTATATGAAAACTTGTCAAGATTTCACATACTTTAGGACCGCTTATTATTTTTATGTATTTTAGGGACTAAATTAGATAGTGATGTTTTAGGGACTACATTAGTGGTTTATTCATATAGGTAATGCTTATTAGATAATAAGATAATTCATAGTTTGTAATATGATATGATTTTTGCCATCTTTTCAGGGTTCCAAAAGAACTACAATCAAAGGTTCCTCCTCCAAAAGACATACCTAAGGAGGATAAGCACTAGTGTGTATGCTGGTAATAGGATGTTTAGCATTATAATTTTGTTTCATATGAGTTTCTCTTGCACTGTATTTGAACACATAAGAGTGATTTTTTATCTAAAATAAATTTTCCATCACTGTATTATGTTCATATAAAGTAGTTTTTCTTTAGGTTTCTCTTGGTTTTCGAAGACCCTTGTATTCGGATTCTTGTCTATGAATAAAAAGGAAATTATGGTTATTCCACATTCTTAGTTCATAGCATATTTGCATGATTTGTCTGCTGAATGAGAAAGCATTGACACGAACATAACACTGACTCTGACATGTAGGCATTGGTAATAACCACACGTGTTGGTGTCGGACACCGAACACACCATCTGAAATGTTGATGCCAAACACTATTAACTATTTTGTTGTTACCATTCTTAGAATAAAAATGTGGACTTCAGAGGGTAATATTTTTGTAACTCCTGCAAGATGATATAGTATTGGATCTGAAAGGCCTCGATCCTTTAATGAATATCTTATTTCTCAGACCTGCAGCTAAATCATGCTTTACTTATATTTCACTCTTCTCTTTTTGCTATGGGGTACGCAGTGTTGGTGTGACAAAGATTTAAATGAGGCTCTTTAGTGATTTTATTTTAACTTATATCATTGGACTACTCCTCCCGGAATTCTTTGACTGGTTGTTGAACCAGTTGTTAACTAAATTTTGGATTGATCATAAAAATATTCCTAAACCACTTCACAGGTTTCTCAAACAAAACAAAAAACCCTTCTCAGGTTAATTCAAGTCATTCCATTTGTTAAACATTGAAATTAGTATGAGAAATCACAGCCTTCGTTAGGGGGGCTACTACATTCACCGACGACGGCGAACAAACTTAACCTCAAAGTTGTAATTTAAATCATGTCTAATATTAGGAACGAAAACATTAAACTCTGAAATGTCTATGTCTCACGCTAACCGCATCAACAAAGATTTCCAAGTTGCTTTGAAACGTGATATTGTGAAGTCCCATCTGTTGCACCCAATGTACTGCTTCCAACAAGCGAAAAGCCTCTCCTTCGTGAACAAGCATTTCTAGTTGATAACCCAAATAAACCTAAACAGACGCTCCTTGCCCGTACATTGGGAGAACTCTGCTGCATTACGTCTCTGCTACTGCTAACTTCATCATTGCCATTGTTGACTTGTGAAGCACTCCGGTTATCCCACAGCCTCCGAACCGTGTTACATATCTGGGTTGCACTAGCATTCTTTTGAACTCAAAATCATGCTGTTTCGGTTTTGTCAAATTCCCCATATCATCATCATTGTTCGACTCACAGTAGCTTCATTCTCCTTTTAACACAAATTGAGTCACAGATTAATAACCTATACTTGATGGTTTGTGTCTTTCTGATAAAGTCTGCCACTAACAGTGACGTAGCAAGCAATCTTTTCATTCCCTCTTAATATATTTTACTCTAAATATTCACCAAATAGCACAAAGCTTGACGATTGGTCCTTTCAAATTGTTAGAATGTAGATAGCTTTAAGGCAAATTAGTTCAATATATTTTACTCTAATTTTTTTAATTGTTAGCATTTATATTTATATTAATTTGAACTTCTTTGTAGCTCAACTTAACCTGTTTGCATTGTTTTTTGGAAGCTGATTTTTTTATCAATTTATCTTGATACAGTTGCGCAAAATGATTTTTTTGTCCCGTTTCACTTCCATTGGTCATATCAATCCTTCAAAAATTGTACATCACCGTGATAGTCCTTTAGGTACCTTCGCCCGTGACTAATTTCTAGAGTCGAGAACGGTATTGTTCAAAAATTCTTGAAAGATTTGTCAACAAATTAATTTAATATTCCAAACACTAAATCGCTATTTAGTCTTTTTTTTAAGAAGCTAAACCCGAATTAGCACTAGGGAGAATCGAACTTGAGACCTAAAAGGCTAAAACACTATTTAGCCATTAAAAATAAATTAGTTTTTCTGGAATAAAAAAACTCACCAAGTTTATATGTTAATATTCTACTCTTTCGTACAGGTAAATAATAAATCTGATGGTAATTGTTTATTTTTTAGGGAAAATTTTGGTAAGGAACAAAAATGTAAGAAAATAGTGGAAGGACAAATGCATTTTGGTAGGGAACTTGAGAGATTAACTTCATGACAAATTAGTTATATATAATATCTTAATCTTGGAAGGACAAATGCGCACTCTTAAAGTATGTAACATTTTTGCATAATACACTGCGATCAGCAGAATGACATATTTGTTGAAAATAAACAGTGTAAGTAAAGTAATCAATGACTTGGTTTCAGCTCAATATATCATCATCATCCAATTTAATAACAATTGGTTAAAAGAGAATATTGAAGGATAATCAAACCTATTTCAAACGTCAAAATTAGGCTAAGCTATTTTGTCATCCATACTTCGTTGACACCAATTTTTAAGAAAACTGTATTGTACCAATACAGAGTTTGAACTGGGAGGATTCAATTACGATTACAATCACATGTAATATTATTTATCATAGTGTTTCAATTTTCATAGGTAATATTTGGAATAATAGAGAAAATACTTTTTAAAATAGAAGATAGCTTAAAAGGAATAGAATTTCCCCACTGTTTAGAAAGCAGTCGTCAAAAGAATTCTACCACTAAAATTGAAGTAATAGCAAGAGTAAAAAAAAACATGAAAACCTGGTTTCATCTTAATACTTGAATACTTGAAATCCTCAAATGTCATTCATATTCATCCTTTCAGTCATTCGACACATTAATCCCTACCAAATATGAATGACATTTGTGATTGGAATGAAGTAAAATCTTGCTACAAATTTTCATCGACAAATTTCATGTTTTACTCTTTTGTTTAATCTTTTTAGTTTCTTATCAAAAATAAAAAATGAGGTAAAAAAGAAGAGCTACGTGCTCCATGTCCATGTGATTCAAGTTCTGACAAGTGCTAACCAGATAAAATGCAAACAAGAGTAGATCACTGAATTCGACGACATTGGCACACTATCAATATTTAGAGAAAAGGTAAACAAACAGTTAACATAACATGTAAAGAGTAATATACGTACCGATGATTAATTTTAAACTACGGATTCAAGAAACATCAAACTACACTCAACAAAATTTAGAACTCAGTCCTTAAGAATGGCCTGATCCGACTAAATGAGCTCGGGCCTGTTTAGGATCACACCTTCATATTTACCCTGGAACCACTTCATGGCATCATCCTTTGTGACACGATGCTGGATTCCAAGACGTGCCTTGCAACGGGGACGACGTCCCACACGATTACCAGGGCGCTCCAAGGCAACAAAGAAATTCATTCCATAAATACCAATAGAAGGATCATACCTGCAGCATAGTTTAAAACATCAATATGGTAAAAAAAAAATCATCACTTGAATTATAAGAGAACTACAACAACAAAGATACAGAGGAAAAGGAATTGACAAACAAAGACAACCATGGATTGAATTCATTTTTTTTTTCAAATTAAAGGTGTGGTAAAAAACCAATCAAACTGAGTTAGAGATGGTTAGCGTAAAGTATTTCAAAATAATTATAAAATATAAAATAAAAAAAATAAAAAAAGCTTAAAGAAACTAAACCGCAAAAAAAAAACTAAACCAATTAGTATTTTTTGTATGATAAACCAATTAGTATTGGTACTTCCGATTGTGGAACAAAACATTGTTTAAATTTCCACATAACACCGCGTGATGTCGCAGCAGCATCTCAGCTGCGGCCGCCACCACAAACTGATATCACCAGATTAGATCATACACAACCACAATCACATTATTTCACATTGATCAGTGGCAAAAAGAAAGAGTTGTGCAAATTT
>Ga0315915_1008848_pt1 | contig 11649 bp, 6 predicted proteins | sample MpolbnodulesMG_FD_207738 | JGI IMG/M metagenome (GOLD analysis project Ga0315915, IMG submission 207738) | Medicago polymorpha root nodule microbial communities from Los Angeles, California, United States - branched nodules | ecosystem: Host-associated > Plants > Roots > Nodule | place: USA... | reverse complement strand
CTGATATTTTAGGACTTTCATATGGATAGGAGAAAAGATAAGATTAACTGATAATGTTTACTGGGATATGATTAACTATTAATCAAGTGATTAAGTTAAGTGGTTAATGAACTTCATGAAAAAAACTTGATAAAAAACCAAAAAAGACTTGGTAAAAAAAAAAAAAAAACAAAAAAGATTTTTGCAGGCTAGATCCACTCGATGTAATAGAAGACTTTTTACCAAAACAAAAGAATTTTAAATTTAAATTGAAAAAAATGAACGGGAGTGGTGATTTTTTCAACTTAAGGAATATTAAGTTGAAGTGACTAATTTTCCCTTAATGAACGGGAGTGGTGATTTTTTCATAATATTTTGTTAATATGAAAGCAAGACTTACTTGGTCGCAAGTAAAAATTTAAATTAGGGTTAAATAAGTTTTTCGTCCCTGTAAATATAACGAATTTTGATTTTAGTCTCTAAAAAATTAAACTAAATGTTTTCATTCTCACAAAAAAATTTATTTTATTTTTGGTCATTAATGGCCATTTTATGTTCATGTGGATGTCAAGATTATAACACTTTTATGTTCAAATTGTATTCATATTATGTTTGCTTATTATGTTCAACCTTCATATATTCATATTGTGTTTAAAAAATGTCAAAAACATGTCCATATTATATCCATTTGGGACCAAAAATAAAACAATAAATTTTGTGAGGATGAAAACATCTCATTTTATTTTTTACGGACTAAAATCAAATTTTGATATATTTATAGGAACAAAAAACTTTTTTAACCCTTTTAATTATTTAGGCACTCACACAAATACAAATGGATAAAAAGAGAATAATCAATTACTTTGTTTTATTCCTTAAAAAAAACAAATTACTTCGTTTTATTAAAATATTTTAATGACACATATTTATATGCGTGTGTGCTTAAGTGATTTTTATAAGTGGTTGTGACCAACTAAAAATCATCCATGAGAATTGTGAAAAAAAATTTATCCATGAACTCCTAAAAAAGTAATATCCATGATATGATATGAAAATTATATTTATTGATTTTTTTTAGGGAAAATAATATATATTGATTGTTAGTTCAACACATTATATTCTTTTTTAAATTGTGATGGTCTCTCTGTCATTGAACTCTGATTTTTTATATAAAAATTTCATATCTCATTTTTTTTAACATATTTTTTTTTCTAAACATATCCTCAATTAATTCTTTTTAAAAAAAAACCTAATTAATTCCCTAAAAAAACCTAATTAATATTATTAGTCCAATATTAGAAAGGGTCTTTCGAATCCCGGTAAGTTTAACTTAGTTGGTAGGGATATTGCATATTATATGCAGGGGCCGGGGTTCGAACTCCGGACAACCCACTTCTCCACAATTAAATCGTGTGAGCTCTAACCACTAGGCTACTTGACAAAAAAAAAAGGGTCTTTCAAAAAAAAATTACTACATTAATTTTGAAAATTGTTGTATACACATTTGCTTAGGCCGAAAAACACATGTAAATTACTCAAATGCCTCTCGTCAATTAACTGCCGAATTATGGAACTGACTGCAGTTAACTACAGAGAAAAACTTCGGCAGTAAACTCCCGAGGAAAACTTCGGCAGTTAACTGTCGCGGAAACTTCAAACCTGTGTTTTTTTTGTGACAAAAACCATAAATTGTCATTATTAATATTTATTGATTTTGAATGTTTCAATTATTTTGGTACGTTTCAAACAATTGCAATATTATACTTATGCATATATATCTTAATAAGAATAACATTTAAAATACTGCAATTGTTTGAAACGTATCAAAATAATAATTGAAACATTCAAAATCAATAAATATTAATAATGACAATTTATGGTTTTTGTCAACAAAAAAAAAAAACAGGTTTGAAGTTTCTGCGGCAGTTAACTACATAAGTTTTCCTCGATAGTTAACTACAGCCGGTTCCATAATTCGGCAGTTAACTGCCAAAAGGTATTTGAATAATTTACATGTATGTTTTTTTCTTCGGCCTAAGCAAATGTGTATACATCAATTTTCATTAATTTTAAGGTTAATAGCGTTTTATCTCTATAATATAGGCAATTTACGGTACACCTCATATATTACAAATCACGTGGATAAAACAATGTTAACCCTTAATTTTACTTTGTCTCCTTCAACAAAAATTAATTTTACTTTGTCCGTTGAAAAAGTACAAAATTTAGATTCTCCTCAGTCTCAGCCCTTATTTACACATTGCCGTCAACTTGATGCAACGCAAAAGCGACGTCGTTTCTGACTCACCGTGTCGACTCGGTACTTTTCTTTCGGAATCGGAATTTTTCAAGTCATTACGGTTTTGATGGTGAAGAACATCATTTAAACCCTAATTTCATGAAACATTCTGATCCTATCGGTCACAATGTATCAATGGCGGAAGTTCAAATACTTCGATGAGGAGTACTTTGAAAAATGTACAATTCAATTAGAAGAAGATCGAGTGTTGTTGGAGCAGAAGGGGTAAGTTGGTGACTGGTTTTGAGAATTCACACTTAAAGCTAAGCTTTTTTCAATTTTTTTAATTTAATGGAAAAATAAGATATGTATGTGGGTCGTTATTGGTTGCTATTTTCATAAAGCGGTGACAAATTAGGCTTAGGCTCTGTTTGGATAACTGATAAGTTAACTTATGACGGATAATCTTATAGGTGGGTAGCTAATAAGCTAGCTGATAGTGGATAATCTAACTAATTGTATTTGTAGTGTTCGGTAAAATTAATGGTTGAATTAGCTTTTAAACATGAAATGACATAAAGAGCCCGTTTGGATTGGCTTATTTTAGAGTTTATGCAAAACAACTTATGCAAATATATAAGTTTTTATGTATTATTTATTAGCTTTTTAAGGTAGTTTATGAAGAAAAAAACTTATGAAAATACAATTTTCGTCAACAAGAATTTATGAATTTATTTATTTATTTGCATAAGGTATTTTTCATATACATCAATAGCCTGACCAAGGGTGCGGCTGTTGGCCTGTTGATCTTATCCTTTTCCCTATCCATGGAAGTCCCAATCATAAAATAAATCTTTTGACTAAACAATTTATGTTCTCAGTTACAATAATTGTTCTCAAACATGTATAGGTAGGTGAGTTATGTTTTTGGTTTTCCTTTTCCTTTCACAAGCATAAAAACAAATTCACTTATAAGCTGTAAACTAATAAGAAATTTTTATGGAGAAAACAGTTCATATTGCAGTTGTTCCAGGTGTTGGATATGGCCACTTATTCCCAATTCTTCAATTCTCCAAACTACTTGTTCAGCTTCATCCATACTTTCATGTCACATGCTTCATTCCCTCACTTGGTTCTCTCCCAACTGATTCAAAAACAATCCTTCAAACTCTTCCATCAAACATCAGCTGTACATTTCTTCCATCAGTGAACTCCAAAGACCTACCACAAGGGATTGCTTTAGCACTTCAAATTCAGCTCACAATAACTCACTCACTGCCATCTATACATCAGGCCTTGAAGTCCTTAACTTTAAGGACACCCTTTGTTGCCTTGGTGGTTGATTCATTAGCAATTGATGCACTAGATTTTGCTAAAGAGTTCAACATGTTGTCCTATGTTTACTTTCCTTCTTCAGTCACCAGTTTGTCTTCATACTTATATTTGCTCAAGTTGAATAAGGAAACATCATGTGAGTACAAAGATCTTCCAGAGCCTATTCAAATACCAGGCTGTGTACCAATTCATGGTTGGGATCTTGTTGACCAAGCTCAAGATAGATCAAGTCAATCTTACAAATTCTTACTCGAACGTGTTGAAAAATTCCACCTTTTTGATGGTATTCTTATTAATAGCTTCCTAGAAATTGAAAAAGGTCCTATAGAAGCACTTACAGAAGAAGGAAGTTGCAACCCTGATGTTTATGCTGTTGGACCAATAATCCAAACACCAACCAAATCCGGTGATGATGCTAATGGGTTGAAGTCTCTGGCATGGTTGGACAAACAACAATCTTGTTCAGTTTTGTATGTTTCTTTTGGGAGTGGTGGCACACTTTCGCAAGAACAAATTAATGAGTTGGCTTTGGGTTTGGAATTGAGTAATCATAAATTCTTATGGGTTGTAAGACCACCAAGTAGTACAGCCAATGCTGCATATCTTTCAGCATCTGATGTTGACCCTTTACAGTTTTTACCTTCGGGGTTCTTGGAGAGAACAAAGGAACAACGGATGGTTATTCCATCATGGGCACCACAGATTCAAATCCTTAGTCACAGTTCAGTTGGTGGGTTCTTGACTCACTGTGGTTGGAATTCAACGCTTGAGAGTGTGTTGCATGGTGTGCCACTAATCACATGGCCTCTATTTGCTGAGCAGAGAACGAATGCGGTTTTGTTGAGTGAAGGACTAAAAGTGGGACTGTGGCCAAAAGTTAATCAGAATGGCATTGTGGAAAAGGTACAAATTGCAGAGTTGATCAAGTGTCTCATGGAAGGGGAAGAAGGTGGGAAACTGCGCAAAAATATGAAGGAATTAAAAGAAGCTGCTAATAGTGCACATAAAGATGATGGATCTTCTACAAAGACTCTTTCTCAATTAGCACTCAAGTGGAGAAATTTGGTGTAGAAAAACAAGTTATATGACAATATGTATTTTGAGATCAAGAACAAGGAGAAAAAGGAGAGAAACTGAAATGTTGATTCTTTGATCTAAAAGTAAAGTTAGTTACAAGAATGCTATTTATTTATAGAACAAATAAGATTATTGGTTTACTTGAGTAGCATGGAACCGGTTATAACTAACTTCTACTAAGGCTATATATGCTATCTATAGTTGATGAGCTGGATTGTTGACTTGCTATAGCATTGTTGTGTGTAGAGATACCTTATTTGGCATGATTCAAGATAAAAAAAAAGATCGCCTTATTTGACCTTATATTTTACAGTTTACTTTAGTTTGTCTTATCTTCAATAAATGTTGTGCATCCATTAAACAATATTGCATAATTCTCAGTGTTTTCTATTGGTGACTATATATATCTTTTGTTTTGTAATATCATGCTTTATCATATCTGAATTTCTATTTACAGTATTCACCTTGTATAGTGTTTGTTTGTGGCTGTTTTAGATATTTAGACTATTATCATCACAAGCTTATGGTGATAGTGTTTTGCATTATCGATTTGCATTTTGCACATGCCCTTTAGACTAGGAATCTACCTTGACACAAATTTGAGACCGAAGAAACTAGATATAGACCAGGGAAAAGTTTGTGTCTTGAAGGTTTTATCATAATCCAGATGACTGATCTTAATGAGAATAGTTGAGTTCTTCATCTTTTTAGCAAAGTTGTTAATATTGCGAGTTAAGAATCGTGCAATTTTGAGCTGAATAAGTTGAAATTTTGAATTATTGATCCATTTATTGTATTATACAATTAAATATGCCATGCATATAGTATTATTATTTTTAATATTATATGAGGTAAACTTATACTAGTCGAGTTTACAAGAGTCAATTTCATATTAGACAGAAAGAGTTTACTTAAACTCTCTACTTTGACAATCTTCTTCCAGGAGAGAAACATTGATGAACCTAAATTTTTCTTATCTTCCTATTCTTTTCTATAGCATTTATTTATTTATACCAAGCTTTGTAATGGGACTTCTCTCTGCTTTAATTACTATTTTTTTTTTACTGGAATTTACTTTAATTACATGAGGTTCTTATTTTAAGGTGAGACATCCACTTGAAGAACAAAAGATTACATTAAGCAACTAGTTATTGAGGGTTGCTTCTAGTCACCAACTCACCGACACCAGGGCTGTTTGATTGCTTCTAGTAGTAATGCTTAAGTTACTATTTTCAAGTGTGTCGGTACACATCCTCAGTTTTTGCCTTATGTGTATCTAACTATATTTATAAGCTAGTGTTGACTGTCTGGTGACATTCTCAATATACATTGTGTTAGGTTAGGAGATGGCACATGAGTTTAAGTTTTGAAGTATAGATATGCTAGTGTTTACCATAAAATATTTAGTTATTGAGATTTGAAGTTAATTACTATAATAAGGTATTTTTGCTCTCTTTGTATTAGTCACCAACTAACTGGATAGGACATGCATTTGTTGTTTCTTTAGGAATTTCTCTTGAAATATGTAGATTACAGAGGGATGACAACTTTTTTGTTTTGTTTTGGTTGTTTGATGAGTAGCTTTTGAGGATGAAACATCGATTTAAGGGAGGTGTAGAAAGTGGAAATCAAAATCAGAGAGGTACAGTTTGATTGATTGCTTTGGGGTTGATATTGTTTGTTTTGGGTAAATGGGCATTTGATTTTGATTGGCAAATTTATTTTTTTACAATGATTTTGATTGATAATAGTTACTTGCTTTAATCTGAGCGTCTTTTAATTGCTTTATTTGTTATTAGAATCTATCAAGCACGAACACTTCAGATGATCACGAGGGATTAATTGCGTATTGCAAAAGATGGTAATTCTATTAAAGGAGGGGATCTGTTTCTTTGAGCTGATGTACTCAATTATTTTGGTGTGCTTGGAGAAGATTGATCCAGAGAAGTAAAAAAAGTTTTGGATTACATCGAGAGGGATAATATTTTCCCCCCATCATTCTCCTTCAAACTCTGTCAAACAATCCTTGCCTCACATCGCTCGGAAGCTTGAGCAGGAATCAAAGATGATTGAGGTTGGTTTGCTCTTATTCTTAACTTTATTTGATAGCTTATATATTTGTCTGTCTGTTCATCTTGTTTCTATTGCATATAATGAATCGCTGTTTTCATGTTTTCTTATATTGTTACATTACGAACAACATAAACAAAAGTATGATTTCCATACAATAAACAGGGATAGTGGAAAAGGCTATGGTTTAGTTATGAACAATTTTCGCATAAGTGTGATGATATTTTCATACAATTGACACCGATAGGCGATAGCAGATAAGACTGGTTTTTAAAGCCGAAGCAGTTCACATTTTAGCATGTATGCAGCTAAGCTGTTTTATTTATTTTCTTCTTACAAATTGCATCCGTTAAAAGCAAGTTCATGAATATTCATTTTTCTCATCCTTATCCTGATTGAAGAAGTCCTGCTGGAGAGATACTTGAAATGGCGCTCCATTAAAAGCAATAGTATTGATACAGTAGAAAAGTTATAACTAAAGAGGACTAGATGTATATTAGAATTCTTGGCACCAAGGGTGTGCTTACTATATGTGATTTTCTAATATGGAATGAGATCATCATGACAGTGTGTACTATTAAGAACATTTGGTAGCATGTTTATTTGACATTTTATTTCGCAGTTTACTTTAATATGTCTTAATCTTCAGTATGTGCTTCGCACCCATTTTTGGATATTGCATACTTCTCTGTACCTTTCTATTGGGGGGAGTATATCTTTAGTTTTGTAATGTCATGATTTATCAGATCAAATTTCTCTGTATATTATTCCCCTTGTATTTTGATTTTGTTTCTGGCTGTTTTAGATAGTTAGACTGTGGTCATTACAAAGTAGTCCAATGAGTGAATGTTCAATGTAATGCAGGTGACGTTGTAATAAATGGTTGTATCAAGTAGCAAGTGACTTGTAAGTTGAAGTATTTTCTATATAATACAATTTTTTATACTATTTATAAATCGAGTTGTGTTATTTGAACAACCATTTCAACGACAACTTATATGACAACCATTAATTTACAAAGAAAGTGAGGTATTGACACAATAACCAAAGCAATAGAGAGAGAAAGTAAAAACATAATGTGAGTATAAAAGAGAAAGTTGTCACAAAAGTTGTCAAAAAATGGTTGTACAAGTATCATTTCTCTTATAGATCAACATTGTATGATAAATGATTTTGTAATTTTTGTGCCATTTAAAATTTTCATTCTCTAATACATCTGAAATCCTTTCTTTGCAATTAAAGCATCTTTCTTGCCTTTCTTTTACAGCCCTTCTGTGCAATAAACATCCATACATGATGATATAATACCTTCCTTTTCATTCTTGTTAACATTTTCTAACTCCAAAGTCAATAGGTGCACTCTAAGTCTATAAGGCGAGCCAAAATTGATAAGTTATCTCTATATTGTCAATTTTAATACACACCCTTGGCTTCCAAGAACATTTGAAAATGTCATATTTGATCAAACTCCCCAAATAAAGTAACCTGGCAAATGAATAGTAGAATTAAAAATTATATTTATCCAATAATTGTATTCCTAATATAAAAATGATAATGATCACTAATTAAAAGTCTTTTTTTTTTCTTTTTTTCTATACCAAATAAAGTCTTTTTACTCAATTCCATGTGCTGGACATAAAGATACTCATGCATGCACTTGGTTTGTGTATCGTCTTGGCAGGGTAGGATGTCAGAAATTTGTTCTTCCCAACATGTGTGGCTCTTATTCATCGTTTTGGAACTTCTCAAACATATACATAATGTCAATTTTGCAGAACATGTAGAGGTAGGTGAGTTCAGTTTTTGGTTTTCCTTTCACAAGCATAAAAAAAAAAATATTAAGTTACAAGCTGTAAACTAGGAACAAATTTTCATGGAGAAAACAGTTCATATTGCAGTTGTTCCAGGTGTTGGATATAGCCACTTATTCCCAATTCTTCAATTCTCCAAACTACTTGTTCAGCTTCATCCATACTTTCATGTCACATGCTTCATTCCCTCACTTGGTTCTCTCCCAACTGATTCAAAAACAATCCTTCAAACTCTTCCATCAAACATCACCTGTACTTTTCTTCCATCAGTGAACTCCAAAGACCTACCACAAGGGATTGCTTTAGCACTTCAACTTCAGCTCACACTGACTCACTCACTGCCATCTATACATCAGGCCTTGAAGTCCTTAACTTTAAAGACACCCTTTGTTGCCTTGGTGGTTGATATATCAGCAATGGATGCACTGGATTTTGCTAAGGAATTCAACTTGTTGTCCTATGTTTACTACCCTGCTTCAGCCACCAGTTTGTCTTCATACTTCTATTTGCTCAAGTTAGATAGGGAAACATCATGCGAGTACAGAGATCTTCCTGAGCCTATTCAAATACCAGGTTGTGTACCGATTCATGGTCGGGATCTCTTTGAGCTAGCTCAAGATAGATCAAGTCAATCTTACAAATACTTACTCCAAGGTGTTGAAAAATTGCGTCTTTTTGATGGTATTCTTCTTAATAGCTTCCTAGAAATTGAAAAGGGTCCTATAGAAGCACTGACAGACAAAGGAAGTGAAAACCTTCTTGTGTATGCTGTTGGACCCACTATCCAAACACTAACAACATCTGGTGATGATGCTAATAAGTTTGAGTGTCTGACATGGTTGGACAAACAACAGCCTTGTTCAGTTTTGTATGTTTCTTTTGGGAGTGGTGGCACACTTTCGCAAGAACAAATTAATGAGTTGGCTTTGGGTTTGGAATCGAGTAATCATAAATTCTTATGGGTTGTAAGACCACCAAGTAGTACAGCCAATGCTGCATATCTTTCAGCATCTGATGTTGATCCTTTACAGTTTTTACCTTCTGGGTTCTTGGCGAGAACAAAGGAACAAGGGATGGTTATTCCATCATGGGCACCACAGATTCAAATCCTTAGTCACAGTTCAATTGGTGGGTTTTTGACTCATTGTGGTTGGAATTCAACCCTTGAGAGTGTGGTGTATGGTGTGCCACTATTCACTTGGCCTCTGTATGCTGAGCAGAGAACAAATGCAGTTTTGCTAAGTGAAGGCCTAAAAGTGGGACTGAGGCCAAGAGTTAACAAGAATGGCATTGTGGAAAGGGCAGAAATTGCTGAGTTGATCAAGTGTCTCAGAAGGGGAAGAAGGTGGGAAACTGCGCAACAATATGAAGGAATTAAAAGAAGCTGCTAGTAGTGTACATAAAGAAGACGGGTCTACTACAAAGACTCTTTCTCAATTAGTTCTCAAGTGGAGAAACTTTGGTATTGAAAAACAAGTTTAATGACAATATGCAATATTAAGATCATCCAAATCACATAATTTAACTTTCATTGATATCCGTGTGCTTTCTCTGTATTTTCTGCTGTTAGTGCTTTCTTTCAGGAAGTGTTTCTGCTGTGGGTGGTTTATATCAGGAAGTATATAGTAGCATCGGTACTTGTTCCAGCTGCTGGTGCGTTTTTGCTGTTTAACTGGTAGGAGTTTTTGCCGTTAGGCCTTATAGGTTTCCGGTAATATCGGTGCCTTTGTATTTGTTCTGTTTTGGCCGCGAGTTTTTTGGTGTGTCTTGCACATACTCGACGAGAATAAATTTGCTGATTAAAAAAAAAATCCATTTGAAATCTAAACCAAGGTATGAAAAATTCATCACAGAACGTATTTCACTTATTGCAATATCATTGACAATATGCTACAAATTTGATTTGCATGACAAATGAGAAATAACTATTTTTAATTTAATTGTTGTGTACAAAGGCAATATAATGAACTTATGAAGAATCAACAACTATTAGTTTAACTACTCAAGTGCAATTAGAATTCTATGACCTCTAGAAGCACCAACCTATATAGTATGAAAAACATTATAAGTAATTTTCTTTATTACACAGTCATCTTATAATCATCTTTTCTTCTATCTTCTCCTGAATTGGTATATTTGATATCATAGAAGGCCTTGGGCCGCCAGTTCAATTTGAAAGCTTGTTTTCATCTTAATAGAAACATTCATATATTTTAGATAAAAGAGATGAAAAAGAAAAGTCAAGAAAAAAGGTGAAGGAAAAAATGTCAAGTAACAAACAGAAGCAGATTGCAACATGTGTGGCTCTTAGTCAGTTTTGAATATATAGGAACTTGTGTACAATTATAATTATTTTTGTATTATTACCAAAATGCGTGGCCCTTATTTTTGTATTATAGGAACTTGTGTGGCCCTTATAAAGAAACAGTATCATATGCATAATGATACTGTTTTTGCACATGTATAGGTAGGTTAGTTCAATTATTTTCTTTTAGACGTCACAATAAACATAAAAGCTTTACATGATCATAAGCTGTAAACTCAACAACAAATTTCCATGGATAAAACAATTCATATTGCAGTTGTTCCAGGTGTTGGATATAGCCACTTATTTCCAATTCTTCAATTCTCAAAGCTACTTGTTCAGCTTCATCCATACTTTCATGTCACATGTTTCATTCCCTCACTTGAGTCTCTCCCAACTGATTCAAAAACCATCCTTCAAACTCTTCCATCAAACATCAACTGTACTTTTCTTCCACCAGTAAACTCCAAAGACTTGCCACAAGGAATTACCTTAGAAATTCAACTTCAGCTCACACTGACTCACTCATTACCATCTATACATCAGGCTATGAAATCCTTAACTTTAAGGACACCTTTTGTGGCCTTGTTGGTTGATTCTTTTGCAATTGAAGCACTAAATTTGGCTAAGGAATTCAACATGTTGTCCTATGTTTACTTTCCTGCTTCAGTCACAACTTTGGCTTCATACTTCTATATGCTCAAATATGACAAGGAAACATCATGTGAGTACAGAGATTTTCCAGAGCCTCTTAAAGTACCAGGTTGTGTACCGATTCACGGTCGGGATCTTGTTGACCAAGCTCAAGATAGATCAAGTCAATCTTACAAATT
>Ga0315915_1008846_pt1 | contig 11653 bp, 6 predicted proteins | sample MpolbnodulesMG_FD_207738 | JGI IMG/M metagenome (GOLD analysis project Ga0315915, IMG submission 207738) | Medicago polymorpha root nodule microbial communities from Los Angeles, California, United States - branched nodules | ecosystem: Host-associated > Plants > Roots > Nodule | place: USA... | reverse complement strand
TGATAAAACCTAAGTCACCGAAATTCACATGCTTCTGGATCTTCAACGTTGACGCCCAAATCATTGGTTGAATTTGTAATTGACTGATGCCGATCTTTCAATAGAAAATAAACGAACACCGCGATAAGACGCGAATCAAACGTCGCACAAGACGACGAACAACACAACGCCGCACTTAGACGACGAAATCACAAAAAAACACAATAGAAAAGACTTGATATGTGTGAAAATCACTTATTTAGATTGAAAGAAAAGGGAAAAAAGATGTCGAGGGGTGATTCTAGGTCAAAAAATGACCTAAAACCACCCCTCCTTGATGAACGAAGGAGAAAGAAAGTTTAGAGAGAAGTTGAAGTTTCTCTCACTAGAAAACTAGAACACACTCACTTCTAATTAATAGTATTAGTTGCATGACTCTCAATTCAATATCATCTATTTTTTTTTCAACCAAAAAAAAAATATCATCTATTTTACATTGAAAATAAAAATGAAAACACAAACATGAAAATGGTAATTTAGTCAAAATATTCTTCTCTCTTTTTCATTTAAACATTTTTCTTAATGTATACAAATTGATCAACATTTTTCTTATTTTAGAAAAGAGAATTTTGTTTTGTTCCTTTTTCTCATAACTAAATTATGTAGATTCCAACCTCATAAGGGTATCCTTGTTGGTCACGTATAGTAGCAACAAGCTGGAATTCATGACTTCAATTTTCTAGTTAGTCACTATTCTCATCTAGTTACTCCTGAGTTTGCAGATTTTCCTTGTTGAAAGTTAACCTCGAACGATTTATTCTTCCTTGAAGTATGCTTATACTTTCTTGCATGCATAAAAAGAGATCGGTTGCTACTGATCCTAAGATTTTGTTTAACAAGGTTTGGAATTGAACTGGTCCAGCCAGTGTTATTTCTTTGGAAGATTGTTAATGGTCAACTGATGACCAGTGACAAATGGAGGTGTGAGATGACTGACAACAATACTTCCACAAGGTGAATTCAAAAATTAACTTGGCGTGAGCAAAACTTTTTATATGAGAAATGATATTTGAACAGCTATTTTTTGACAACTTTATTTCTCATACTTACATTGTGTTTTTATTTTCTCTCTATCGCTTTGGTTTTTGTGCCACTATACCAAAATTTCTTTGTATATTTGGTTGGTTGTCCAACAAGTTATCCCAACAAAAGATTGTTCAAATAACATTCTTATTTTTATATATGTACTAGTAGTTGATATGGTGAATTCTAAAAAGATTTTTGTTCTTCCCCCAACACAAAACACTCGCGCCCTGCAGCCATTCCGAAAATGCCTTTGCGCTAGTTAAACAAGGCAGAACACCTCATTTCCTCATTTCTCATCTAAAATCTCAAAAACCTCTCTCAAATCACCCAAAACCAAAAATCCTTCAAGTTCAAATCAAACAACACTCCAATAACAAGCAAGTTTTCATAATCAAACATCATTAACCTTTTATGTTTATATGTTAGATTTTTTCTTTTAAATTAGAAATTTTTTAGATTTAGGGTTTGTTTAAATTTTGTTTTTTTGGCAAGAAATCATACAATGTTTACATGAAAATGACTTATGTTGCTTAAATGTTTAGATGTTTGCATGTTTATGTTGTAGGTTTTGAGTTTTAGAGTATTTTTTTAGATTTAGGGTTTGTTGAAATTTTGATTTTGCTTGCAAGAAATGATACAATGTTACATGTTGCATGTTAATGTTGTAGTTATGAGTTTTAGGTTTTATGAATGAGTTTTTCATTGATTGTTTTTAATTTCTTATTGTGCAGATTTGAAGCAATGGCCGGGTGGATCGACGTTCATGCACAATTCAACGGCGGAGAACCTCAGAGGTTGAAGGTTCGGTGCCTTGATGTAACGTTAAGAGGTCTCAAGGATCAACTGAATGAATTCAACCAAGGAGTCAACCCCAGAGACACAAGGAGGGTGAAATACGTTCGGTATAAACGTCAAACGCTCGACGAGAGGAGAATATCATTCTCTTGGGTGGAATTAACGAACGACGAAAACGTGAAGAACATGTTTTGGGAGGACAGCATGTTCCAGTGGATCGATATGCGGGTAACGGTACTGAGATCAACTGAAGATATTATCAACAATCTGATTCCTCCAAAAGATCGTGATTAGGTAGGGAAATGCACCATCGAACTACAACAATTGTACACCGGCACCTTCGAATCCTTCTTTTTACTAGAACCATCACAACTTTATTCGAATTCACGCTGAATTTAATTAGGCCTTTTTTCAACTTTTTTTAATACGTAACTTTATTCAAATTTATTCAATACGCAATTTTTATTTTAATTCATGTTGAATTTATTCACGCTGAGTTAAGTGGCGCATAGTGGCTACTTTTTTTTTTAATTTATTTACTATATTCAAATTATTTTATTTACTTTATTCTAAATTATTTGTTCACTTTATTCTAAATTATTTATTTTCTAAATTAACTGTTCACTTTATTCTAAATTATTTATTTGCTATATTTTAATTTATTTATGCACTTAAAATAAATTCGAAATTAGAAAATAAATTCGATTTTATTCGAATTCAATATTTATTCTAATGTATTTATTCATTAAATACAAAATTAGAAAATAAAAGCAAATATAGATAAAAAGGAATGAACAAAATTGAGGCATATAACATCTCATTTGATTAATAGAATTCATACAATACAATAATTTATTCGAATTTATTAAATCTACTTATTTTCTTATTACTCTCTTGGGGTAAAAAGTGACTGGTCTTCTTGGGGTAAAATAGTGAGCAACCTTCTTTGGGAAAATACATCATCAACCCTTGGGCTAAATTTAAATCTGGTTCTTTTTATACCCCAAGAAGATTCTTTTTACCCACGGTAAAAAGTTTATGGGGTAAAAAGAAGCAAATTTAAAATTACACCAAGGATTGATCACTTTTTCAAGTCGGCTACTCACTATTTTACTCCGAAGAAGTTTGATCACTTTTGCCCCCAAAGAGAAAAGAGACTATTGAAAAAAAAAAGAGAAGAGAAATAGAGGAAGAGAGTGAGGAGGGGGAGAAAGTGATATGGTGTGAGGAAATAGGGAAGTATGGAGAAGTATTTATAAGTGAGAATGGTAGTATAAGTTATAAACATCATTAATGTGGTCAAAAAACGTGTCTAATTGGTAAAAAAACATGTTGATTGCATGTTGAAAAACTGACCAAAGATAAAAAAAAAACGTTTGTTCTTCAGCTCTGACCACCGGCCAACGTGTGTGAGTTAACTCGCGCACATGCCAGTGGTGCGTGACTTAAGTCACGCAGAGATTATAAGGTGCTTGAGTTAAGTCACGCAGCGTGCTTAATTCACGCAGCGTGCTTAATTCACGCAGGGGTATATTTGGAAAGGCTACAGGACGCGAGTGTTTTGTGTAGGGGAAGAACATAAATCATCTAAAAAATCTATAATTGTTTTTTTCAATTGTGAATCCAACAAGTGTGTGAATTTACTTTCTAATAAGGGTCATTTTACCCCCTTTGAATGGAGTTATTGTAGACTCGGTTTTAATCTTCGCTTGACGTTAGAGGATGATTTTTTGTTAGTCTTGTATACCCCGGTTACTATTATAAGCAAAATTAAATATTTTAGATTTATTTATTAAATGATGTCTATAGTCTATAATAAAGACTATATAATCATTAATTGAAAGAATCTAAAATATAGATTTTTACTTATAATAATGGTCGGATAGTATAATCTGTTACTTCATTATTATAAAAAAAATATATATAATAATTGAACTCAACTCGACATGAGCGAGAATGTGGAACTGATTTAGCTAAGTAAATTAGAGCATGAATAAGTTCAAGTTACTTGGTTATTTTACAACTCAACCCAATAGAAATATGGTTTAACTTTTGTTGGCTCTTCGAGTCGAATACTGATAAGTTCTAACCAGATGTTATTTGGAGAGTATTTTGAGTCACTCGCTTAGTTTGTTTCTTTCAATTTGAAGTTGTTTTTGGTGTTATTTTAAATAAATTATTCTTCCATTTAATAAGGTGTTTATGCTTTCATTGTTTGATCAACTAGACATTCTGCACGGTTTTGTTTGTTTCATACCGAATTTTCTCGAGGTTTCTTTTTCTATGGATGCAATTTCTCTAAACTTTTTTCGCTAATATTTCAATCCATCTTGGTGTATTTTGGTCTCTCTTTTTGTTTGAATCTATTTGAGTGAACTTTCTGGAACTTTTCGTTTTCTCCAACAGTAGTCGCTGATTATAAATAGCCATAATCTTGGATTTATTGTTGATTCATCTTTCAAAAGAGTTAGATCTTGAGATTTGGGGGACAATTCTTATGATCGAACAAGTGTTAGGGTTCCATTTTTTTTGATTATTTTTTAGCCATAAAAATGTCTACAATCTATTTAATAATTATAATCTCAAAATTGAATAATGAGCCTGCAATTGTTAGTCAGAAGCATCCATTGAACAGACTCATTGTGTTTTACATTGCATTGATATGTTTTGTCAATCTTCGGGGCAAAAAATTAATAGACAAAAAACTCAAGTGTATTTTTTCAAGAATGTTGACAACCAACTTCGGGAAGATATTATTCAACATACGGGGTTTATCCAGGTTAACAGTTTGGGTAAATATCTTAGGGCGAATATAGCACCAGGTAGAACTTCAAGAGGTCATTTCAACCATATTATCAACAAAATTAAAAACAAGTTTAGTGGTTGGAAACAACGATGTTTAAGCTTGGTAGGTAGAATCACTTTCAAAATCTGTCATCAGCTTCATTCCTTACTATCACATGCAGTATGCTAAGATCCCTAAAACCATATGTGATGAGATTGAACAAATTCAAAGAGGTTTTGTGTGGGGAGACTCGGATCAGAGGCGTAAAGCTCATTTGGTAAGTTGGGATGTATGTTGTCTTCCGAAGATGCATGGCGGTCTTGGTTTCAAGCAGACTCATCATATGAATGAGGCATTCCTTATGAAAATGATATGGAATCTTATCAAGCAGCCAGGTAAGCTCTGGTGTAGAGTTCTTTACAGGAGTGAATTTTTAACAACCTTAATAAAAAAAGGGATTGGAGATAATCCTGCTACTTGGCAGACTACTTTCATGACAACATGTTGGTATTTGAGGAATTGGCGAAACAAATCTATTTTTGAAATAGGATTTCAAAGACCATGCAATCCAACACTGCTAATTCAAAAGTTTACTAGAGAAATAGAAGACAATACAGAGCTGGTGCATAAAAGTCCGCATCAAAAGGAAACTGTATACATCGGTTGGGTGTGACCTCAGATTGGTTGGGTTAAGCTTAATTGGGATGGTGCTTGAAAGGGATCTGGTACTCTTGCAGGGTGTGGAGGGCTTCTTCGAGACTCTGATGGCAGATGGATCAAAGGCTACTTCAAGAAGATTGGAATGTGTGATTCTTTTCATGCTGAAATGTGGGGCATGTACCTAGGTTTGGACTTGGCGTGGAGGGAGACTACCACTCATCTTATAATGGAGAGTGACTCAAAGATTTTGGTCGACATGATTACTGAAAATTGCAATTTTGGTGGAACGACTCCTACCTTGGTCAAGCGTATTCGACAACTTTTGAGTTTGAGTTGGACTGTCAAAATTACACATACTTGGCGTGAAGGCAACAAAAGTGCAGATTGGCTTGCTAATTTCAGCATTTCAATGGATTCTCTAGATTTTCATATTCTGGAGAATCCCCCTAGTGAGCTTCAGAGTCTTTTGTTTGATGATATTTCTGGGGTTTGCATGTCTAGGAACGTCCGTTTAATTTCTTAGTTTTCTTTCTCTTTGGGCTTTGACGCTCTTTTGTACCAAAAAAAAATAAAAATTATAATCTCAATTATTTATTTAAACTGTATAATTGTCATATTTTTCTAAACAAAAAATTGACAATTCTAGGGGTTCAAACCGCCGATAGTTACAAAAATAGAGTTGCCATGTTAAACATTGTTTGTTATGGTGGTTGTTGAGGCAGTCAAAGTTTAGTCGCAGCTAAAACCGCCTTAATATAAAAACAATAGTTCTTGTATTTAACACTTATTTTTGCAGTGATTATTTTTTTTGTCTAGTGGCTTAGTAGGGTGTTTGAAGTTCAAACCCCGACCCTTTTATAAATTATGTAATGTCCATACAAACTGAGTTAATATCAACTGAGTTAAGCTCACGGAAACAGTAATTAACATGTGCTAAGGGAGAATTTCTACGTTTTTTTTGGCAATTCACTTCTGGTTCATGTGCACTCTGTAACATTTATGTGCTCTTGGGGTGCATTCAACGCATCTTGGGCACATTTATCTGCTGGACTACCCAACACATTGTTGATGTATAAAATAATGATTTTGACATATTTTTGGGATTTTTAAATATAATTTGCTGTGATTATAATTTTGTGTATTAGTAGGGGAAGGTAGTGGAGGCTGTTTCTAACACTATTGAAGGATTCTATTCAAGAATTGTTCACCGATCATTCTTGTAACTCTTCTTTACTCTTTATCTTTTGTTTATTTTTCATGAGTAACTAAACCCTCGTTAAAAGATGATTTGAACAAGACGTAAACTCTATGTTTGTGATTTGATTACTGGTTACTTGAATGAATTCATATGAGTTGTGTTTTTTGTTTGTGCTTAATGCTTTTATTTGTTTGATCATCGATTAGATTATTCATGGTTAGACATGATAGTGAAATCTATGAATGCTTAGATTAGAATTTCATGATTTTGTAGTGTGTGTGTAAGGTTCTTTCATTAATTTTGATGAATCTTTTATAAATATATATTTGATAGCAAAATTAAAATTGATTAAGTTTGTTTTTTAATTTTATGGAACTAATTTTTTAAGTTTGATTAGATTGTCTCACTCTTACAATTTTGAGAGAACCAAAATATTGATTTGCAATTTTCTTATGCTTTGAGCTTTCAAATTACATAAGCTATGTTAGTTTTTTGGTGGTGTTACAAAATAACAGGGTAAAACAAAAAGAAAAAAAAAAGTTTTAAGCTTATTTTTCAAGATGCGTGACTCCATACTAAATGGAGATACTCCCAATGCGTAGAGCACCTTGAATTTGATCCTACTTTATCTTTATTATGCTCCCTAAGAACATTCGGCAATGTAGTGTTATCATTCTCATGTAAAACATCTTTAATATAAAGGATAGTAGTAGCATATGTGTGTAAGGTATGATTGCAATCAACAACAAATGGGTCAACCGCTTTCAAGCAATCACTCTCACGAATAATGTTGTTATAGCCTTTGTTGTGACAAAAATAAAGACTTGTCTGGATAGCACGCAACTTAGCCAACAACGTATCACCTTCAACTTTATAGTGAGAAAAGATAGCTATCTTATCTCCATTGTGGTTACCACCAACATTTAAGCACCCAGAGCTTTCGAGAAAATTACCATCGACGTTGAGTTTGAAAGTACCTTCTGGAGGGAGCTCCAATGAGCTAAGAAACACGATGAGTGTGGATATATTTCAAGATTTTAATAGTAAAAGATGCATTCATCATTTAAAGAAAAGGTATTCCACACCACATCGTGAATACGCTAATGTTGATCCTAAAAAAATGACATTATTTCTCCAACACCCAATATGCCATAATCTTGTGACAAACAAAACATAGGAGGTGTCATATGTCATCTCATAAAGCCAAAGTTTCACATCGGTTTGAGAGAAAAGTTCGGTAACGCCCCACCAAGATCTCTAGAATGTGTGCAATCACGTAAGAGGTGAAGGATACCCTCTATGGGTGAAGAGCAATGGGTGCACCTTGGAGAAGTTACCATGTTGCAGTGATGTCGACGTACATTAATAGGAAGATCATTGTGATAACAAAGCCAAAGAAAATGTTGGAGTTTTGCTGGTACTTGAAGATGGCAGAGCCAACTCGTGTTACAGTTAGTATTCCAATCTCTATTTTGCTGAAGAAACCAATATATAGTATCCACTCGAGCAAATATATACACTCGTCTCGACATGCTTCCAAGTCCATGCATTGTGTGAAGCTGTAACTCCAAGTTAGTAGGTGTTGGAAGCTAGTGAATATAATCAATAACGTCAAGTGGTATCACAAATGCAAAGCCTTACAAGTTCCACTTACCATCATACAATGTGTCCCTCAAGCATATAACTGAATCACTAATGTTAACAAAGAAAATGATAAATATTACGAAAACTTGGAAAAAAATGAAATAAACGAAAGTATAAATCAGTGCATTTGCTGCCTATGGTTTTACTACTCCTTGCTTTTGTTAAAATGAGACACATTAACATTCTTGGCTCTTGTGTGTGACATTCTTCGTAATATACAACATCTTTATGTTAACTAACGAAACCAACTGACCGAGAGGACGAGTTGTGTCTAGTTAATATTCTAAATCGAGTTGTTTACTCACACGCCACAGGGAGTTTAATTTATGGTTAAATAAATTAAACTAGAAAGGTTTGCGTTTCCTTGTGAAACAAACAAAACAAAAATGGCAAAGAGAAATTTGTGGACGTGAGGTGAAAAGAGCTGAATGACAAAAAGAAACGTCACTTTAGGCGCATGCTCCTTGCTATCTCTTGAGAAACATTCCAACCTTTTAAAATTTTAAGAATATATATAATAATTTTTTTTGAGGGGTTATATAATATTGATTAGGAGTTTTCAAATTCAAATCAATATAAATTAGAATTGTAAATTGATATAAAAAAAAAATCTGCACAAAGTTGAATATTATTAGATATTATTGGATGACTTTTTGTGAAAATCGCTCATATCAAATCAAATTTTAGATTTCTCTTTTAAACCTGAATCAAACAACATATATAAATTTTAATACTTATTTATTTCAAACATAATCATTGCTATAAAAAGAAATTTATTGTTATAAAGAAAATTATTGTTATAAAGAAATGTTAATTTTTAATGTATTAGTATATGTTAAAGTTTGCGTCAAAATTGTTTACAATTGTAGTATTAAAATTTTTATAATTATAATTCAGATCAAATAAAAACTTTTAAAATTAAAACGCATTTAATTTGATTAAACCAAATCAATAGTTCTTAAAATCAATTTTTGGTCCCCGTGAGCTTAGTTCAGTTGGTAGGGACATTGCATAATTTATGTAAGGGCCGGAGTTCAAACCCTGGACGCCCCACTTCTCCACATTTAATGTGTGAGCTCCAGCCACTAGGTTACTAGACAAACAAAAAAAAAATCAATTTTTGTCACACCAAAACCAAACACATCTTAATTTTCAAAACGAGTAATTATTTTTAGAAAATTTATTTTTAAACTTGGTGTCTGATTCATGAACTGACTAATCCGAAGGGACCAGTCTCACCGTCCACTTGTGAGGGTCCCATTTAAAGGCAAAATAAAGTTTTGTATGCACTTGCCCACTGAAATTGACAGCAATGGGAATCAAACTTGAAACTTTGAGAGGAGCAAACTCCAACATTCCATGTCAATGAATAGACCAACTTCAAATGAGTTTTTTTAGGAAAATGTTAATGATCGTCCTTGGAGAAGTAATTAGAATACTAAAAGAAGTAAGTTTGCATCAAAGAATGATGTAATTATTGCTAAGACAAAATTAACAACTTGTAAATTTGTAATTTTAAAACAAAACTTCTTTTTATACATTTCTTAATTAATAACGTTGGTTATCTGGAAATCGATTTCTTTATCCCAAAAATCGATCCAAACTTTTATCTCTAAGATTCCTTAATCAATAATATTCCTTTTTAGTTTGACCACCGAATATATTGGTTCAACTTGAACACTTCAATACACTGGTTCACATTTTGTCAAAAAAAAAATTACATTGGTTCACATCACATGCCGTTTTGTGAGATTTTATTTCTAAATCCATCTACGATCATCTCTTTCTCAATGAGAAAAATAAAAACCATTCCTCCTTGTTTCATGAAACCATATAATCAATCACACCAACTCTTCCTCCTAAAAAAATTTGTGTAATGATGCCTCCACTATTTAAATTTTTTGGCTCTGCTACCGCTTCAATATAAACCATTGATATATAGCAATTATATTCTAACAGACAAGATTTGAATACCTTTGTAGCATGAGATAACCAGTTGGTTATCTCAAAATCAATTTGTTATAATCTTGTTATGGTTTAAGGCTGGTTATCTCCTTCCGCCAACGCTCACCAATGAGTTTGGGTATCCCATGTCTAGATTTGGAATCCCAACTAAAACCATTCAGTTTAACTTTGGATAAAATTGATTCTGATAGAATTGATTCTGACAAAATTGATTTTGAGAGAATTGATTTATGTTTGGATACAATAAAGCAGAATTGATTAAACAAACTCAATGTTGTTTGGATAGTTTTGATCAAAATTACTTTTAAATGTATAATTACTAAAACAGACATAACTAAATACAAGTAAACGGATTAGTTGAATGTGTATGTAGATCAATGCTAAATGTAGATATATTATTTAATTTAAATAAATAATTTCTCTATATATTAATTTAAAAAATAATAAATACGATCATTAAACCAATTTTTTTACAAAAATATTTGTTAATATATTTTATATTTTTTGATAAAATATATTGAAGTTAAATAATACTAGAGTTTGTTGCCAAAAATGATAAAATATAGCGTAAAAGAAAGGTAAAATAAAAAATACGGTAAATCTGAATGTAAACACCATAAAGAAAATCCAAAATTTGAAAACTCATTACCATAAATATTTTTCGGGGGCTAATTTGGTTCGTTAAATTTTCTGATTAAATTTGGTTCATCAAATTAATTACAAAGGAAAAAGGAGAATTGACAAAGGGCAATAAAGAAAAATAATAGGTTGTAATAATCAAAAACTAAAATTTATTGGAGAATTGATTCTAGTTAACCCAAAAAGTTAGGAATTGTAGCTTCAATCAGAATTGTTTTTGGAGGATAGAAGCAATTTTGAGAAATCAAAGCAAACATAATTGAAAACTCAATTTTCACTTTTGAGGTGTTGAAGAATTGCTTCTTGGTAGTAAAAAGCCAAACCAAACGGATACTCAATGAAAATTAAAAAGCCATTTTTTGCTCTCCTCTTTGTAAGGCTTTGAGAACTCAAAAGGGAATATAAAAAAGAGTGGTGGAAACTAGAATGATGTATATGGACCCAATATGAATCATGATTATACATGGGAAGCATGTGCGATGCCGTAAAAAAAGTTGAAATTTGAGTAACTTGCGCCCCCACCAAATCAGATAGAAATATCTCTTGGCGTGACTTGAAAACGATGGTTTAATTGGCTTTCTTACTCAATTTGCAAAGTGGTCCAAAATATTCAATGCCTAAACTTCTCAACAACGCAAGCATTCTAATCAATGACACACTTGACTCAATCTTCCCACCTTTCCAGCTCAAATTGTTGAAAATCGGGGTACAAAATGACAAACTTAATAAATTCTTCACCATAAAATTTGGACTTTGTAGTTTTGATTTTTACTTCCTAGTTTCTATTTTCTTGCCTTGCTTGATTGATATTCATTCTAGTGGTGGTTAAACAGTAACAATGTGTCTTAATTTTCCATCAACTCGACCCCACTAAGTAACTGCCACAAATAATTTTCCATCAA
>Ga0315915_1008843_pt1 | contig 11654 bp, 9 predicted proteins | sample MpolbnodulesMG_FD_207738 | JGI IMG/M metagenome (GOLD analysis project Ga0315915, IMG submission 207738) | Medicago polymorpha root nodule microbial communities from Los Angeles, California, United States - branched nodules | ecosystem: Host-associated > Plants > Roots > Nodule | place: USA... | reverse complement strand
CTACCAATGCAACATGAAGCACTTCAAAATTATCCATCTACAAAGTTCAATCTCTTCTATCACAGCCAACCACCCACTCCCTTTAACTGAAGCTTCCTTCTCAATTTTTTTTCGAAGATAAAACACAATTAAATTTCATTGCCACACTCATGGTACCATCATACAGTTGTCAATTGCGTATTAGGGAGGCCAACAAAAAATCTGCCATATATGCATGGCGTTGCGGCTTATGGAGGTCCGAAAACATGGCATATATTTATAGGTGCTGCGGCTTATGGAGGCTGGCACAAAGTCTGCAATGCTATAACATCATGGCGGAAATTTGACTCTTCATGTGAACAAACAATAGCATGACTCTTCATGCTCAGTTGCTGACACACAAGTAGGGGATTCGAAAGCATGACTCTATACGATTGAGAACTTTTATAGGATGAACTGTCCATGCCCGACAGGTTGTTATTTCCCCATGCCTGAACCATGCCATTGATCCTATATGGTATTTTGTGTCCTAAAAGGTATGTCAATTGAGTCAGCTGTCATTAACTCAAAACTTATGCATATGTAAAACCAGTGTTTTTGGTGAATATTTTTTTTTCTTTCTAAATGGTATTATCTTATGCTACACCAATTTTTTTTTGTTTAGAAGTGAGCTCACTAGTATCTGCCAAGACATGCAAGATTTATTTATAGCATAGCATGACTTACACCAAATTTATTTAAACATGTCCAAAAAGATGATCGATCAAATTGAGCTAGAAATAACTATTATAGTAGTCATTAAATTTGTTTTTATCCTGACACAGATGCAGAAATTTAAGATTAACTGTCATTAAAATTTCAAGCTAGAAGTTCTCAATAATTCAGCACAAGTTCCTATCTCATAACGAAGTTCATTGATTCAATGTGTGTTTACGATTCTTAGTCTATCTAAAAGAAAACACCTGAGGACAACAATCAATGAGAAAAAATGGAGAACAAAGAACAAAATGGTAAAAATGATTAGACTACACTTAGACCGAAATGCAATAATTAGCTACCTAAACTTATTAAAAGATTGTCAAACAATTGCTTTATATAACATAATAATACAAAGAGTAGGACATTGTGGAGTACCCGCAAGTACAAAACTTCTGTTGTTATCAGAGATTGTAAAAAATTGAAGTGTTCTGAATTTGTGAAATCAAAGCACGCTTCTGAAAAGAACTCCCATTTTGAAATGAATCCTTCGTCAACTGTCATTTCCCTAACCACCAAGACTGGTAAGACCAACAGTAGCGGATTCAATAGTGACGGTGAGAGAGAGAATTCCTGTTTTGTCCTGAAGTGGTGGTTTAATCCATGGGATAAGAGGTCACTCAGCTGTCCATACAGTTCATGCATTTAAGCCAGCCCAATTCTTAAAAGCAATAAGCGCTTCCATTTTTCTGACATTCTTTTTCCTTAACCTGGCCACTTTGAGCTTTTTATGTGTCTCCATGAATGCTTGCTTGTATCTCCACTTATCAACAAATATTTTCATCTCCTTAGATTTCTCCACAACTTGCATAACAGCATCAAAGAAACCTCCCTTGACCATAGCATACAGGAATGCATCAACCAGATTCTGGTCAAATTTGATCCCCTTTGGCCCATCCCCTGCTAACTTTCGCTTAACCTCGTTCCACAACATCATTACATCAAAATATTTTTCTGCTGAAACATATCCATTAATCAGGGACAAGTATGTCTGGTCATTCGGCTCGAATTGCAGGAATGTCATCCTTCTGAAAGTCCTTCTTGCATCTTCTAGCCTGCCAGCTTTACAAAAAGCGTGGATTATAGAATTCCAATCATGAGTACCCACTTCAATACGAGGATCCTCAACCACCTCATCTAAGAAAGCTGCCATCAATTCAGGTCGATGATTCTCCATCAAACCTGTCATTATAGTCAAGTAACTCCCTTTCAAATCAAGAACCCTCGCCCCCCTCATGTCCCTAAACAAAGAAAAGACCGACTGAAAGTCTTGACCGGACATGGATGTTTCTATCAGAGCATCATAGGTTTCCACGTCCAACTTTAGACCTGAACTACTAATCTCCGTCACCAGTAGAGCAGCCTCCGCAGTTCGATTCTCTTTGCAGTAAGCTTTCAAGATTGGTACATAGACCCCAAGACCCACAGAGCCTCCCAAAGCATTCATCTCATCAAGAATACTGTGTGCTTTGTCTGATAGTCCAATACTAACACAAGCATTCACAATACCAAAACCTATAGACTCGTCAACTTTGACATTCGAAGACTCCAACTTCTGAGCTTCAATAATCAAATTAGCTAAACCCTTGATATTTCCCTTATGAAGATATTCCTTAACTACTAAACAAAAAGTGTCTCTATCGAAATTCCAAACTTCCTCGTCATCATCTCTATCATTCAAACTACTAAGAATGGTCGATTCCACAGAAACTAAATCACCAGCCTTAACATAGCCAGTAATCAAATTAGAATAAAAACATTTATTGTTTTTGGAGTAACCAAAGTGAAGCATCAAAACTTTTAACTCATCTATCTTATCTTGTAACCCTTTAAGTGCATATAAATAAGCAAGAAAACCAAAACTAAACACATCAGGCTTAACACCGAGCTTGGACATAATTCCAACAACTCTGTCAGCATCAGTTACCGATTGAAGACAAAAACAGCAGGCTTGAAGAGCAGCATTACAAGAAGAAACATCAGGTATCATAAAGTCCAGCTTCTCATCCAAAGCAACCCTGCAGTTGTGTTCAAAAAGTGGCAAGAAAGCTGCAAGGTTGTTATTGTTTGTAGCAATATCAACGAGCACGGCACCCCAGAAATGAAAAGGGATAAAGAAACGATACTTGAACATTGATCTGACAAGTGAAAAAGCAGGGGCAGCAGTGTTGGCAGATTTCATAGAAAGAAGGATGGTATGAATTGTATTGAATTCAAGGAGGTTGGGATATTTTTGAATGAGAAAGAGGGTTGAAGCGAAAGCTCTTTTGAGATTGAGAATGTTGTCGGGAAGAGAGGATAAGTGGGTGAGAAGGGAATTAGTGAGTGGTTTGGGTGGGAAGGAATGATGAGTTGTGAGGGTTTTGAAAGATTTCCAAGCTTCGTCAGTTTGAGAAGTGATAAGGGATTTGTGGAGAGTTGTTTGAAGAGTGGTGAGTTGTTGAGGTGTGAGGGATAGTGAAGTTGGGAGATGATTTTGGGGTTCATTATCATGATTGAGATTAAACTTGAATAAACAAGGTTGAAGGAATGAGTAAAGAGAAGGAGTTTCGGAGGAGAATGATCTTGTTCTATTTGGAACAACATTCAGCTTCAAAAGTTTTTTAGCCATTCTTCGTTCGTTTCATTCATCCATCAATTGAAGTGAAAGTGTCGTGATTGAAGCATATGTTTTGCGTTCTCGATTGCTTCAGTGATGGCTTCTCACAGCGTGTCTTTCATTATATATTAATGAATATATTAAATTACTATCAGAATACAAATAAATAGCTGGAATAGCTCAGTTGGTTAGAGCGTGTGGCTGTTAACCACAAGGTCGGAGGTTCAACCCCTCCTTCTAGCGACTTTTTCATTTTTTTCAAATTTATCTGACTGAGTTTTATACAATGGAGGGGAGAAATTTTGATTTTGTTTTTGGTGGAAGGGAGATAAAAATACCCATACGTTTTTGTTAAATATGCATGGTATACATAGAAGCAGGTGTGTGAAGTTGTAAAGGAATGGGCATAAAAATTGGTGTGCATGTTGATTTATTACTGAAATAGAAGTTGAATAAGTCATTTTTTAGATGCACATTCTAATCTCACCAAAAGTACGCATACTGTGGGCTGTGATGATGTCTAGCACCATGTCATTGATATCCTTATTCTTTAACAATGGAAAGGATCTAGAAGAGATAAAATTTGGTAAATTCTACTTCCTAAAAGAATCAATCCAAACATAACCTAAAAGATCTAATGATATAACAGCATGATATGCTCCTTGTCTTGAGATAGAACAGAGGAGAGTTCAGAATACACACATATGGGAAAAGCTGAGACAAGAAGTATGAGTTCAGAATACACTTTTAAAATCTTATGAAAGCTCTTACTATTTTGCCTTTAAAAGATGCCTAATTGAGTTTACTGAGTTGATGTGGCATGATTTTCAGAGAGTTTGTAATATGATTTTTCTCCCCTGTAGAAAGGTCGAAGTTCCATTTTGAAGTTCCATTTGAAAAACAGTCTAACCTTGTAAAGAAAGAGTAAAAATGGATGTCTTGTTACTCTTAGAATTTGGAATAGATACAATTAATCCCTTACAAAACTTTTAAAGTGTGTCCCAACTTACAAACATATTTTCGGACCATGTCTCATCAAATATGAGAATCTCATATCCCCATATGTTCATTATATGTTTCTTGCATATAAATTGTGCGACACAGTTTAAAAACAAATAAGAATTAGAATTAGCTTGTAGTACGATGAAGATTATAGCCAACCTCCATCATAGTAAAAATTAAGATTAAATTTTGGACGGAGCTCTATCATTTAACATTGTTATTTTTATTTTGTAATCCAAAATTAGAATTAGTTTAAATTTGATATGTTAAGATTGATGTCATCTGGTGGAAGAATTGTTAACCCCCGTTTCTAGTCAGTTAAAAAAAAAAATCTCAGGTTTGAGAAACTAAATCTCACTTTGTGTACCAAGTAACAATTCTTCCAAAGTTCGCCAGAAGTTCATGATGTAGAAAAATCTCTTAATATCATTGAAGGGATATATTGAACAAAAACAAAACAACAGTTTTCAGGTTTGAGAGTGATGCACATAAGTTAAAGAGTCAATTGGAAATCAATCATAATAAAAAAAACTAAATCTAAAAGAACTACGTTTTAAAACAAAAAAAAAACAATGAATTGCAAGCAACATCTTTAATCATTCTCTAATCAATGCTCCAATGCAACATTATGCTTCAATCAATTGTTCTCTTATAACTATAGTTTTGAAATAAATAAGCCACCTTTTTTTTATACTTTCTATGCTTCAAGCAATGCAAAATTTGTTGCAATGCTTCATTTTCACAGGCAACAATTTAAAAAAGAATGAACCGTAGACTTGCGTAGTTAAATATTACTTCTTCCGCAAGTATAAGAAACCAACAACCACTGAAATGCCAACTACGGCTACGGAAAAACTCAAATATGGATTATTCTTCAGCTGCATGAACTTTTCAGGAAAACCTTTCTTGGTGGAAATTGGAGACGACGTGTCAAACTCACCAATATAATATTTCTCCATAAGTTCTCTTGCACTTTTGCTGTGGCCAGCATCTTCAAAATCCTCAGTTGCATCTCTCCCTTCATTGAAATTAAAACACAAGGATCTAATAAGATTGTGAATTTTGATATTGGATGAATTTTCCATGATTAGTAATGCAGTTCATAGGGTAACAAAAATATATGAAGTATTACCGGTTGCATCGAGAATTACATCATCTCCGCCAGGATGGTCATCCAAATATTGTGTCACATCATATACCTGCGTTGGCAAATGAAAAAAGATGCGTAACAAATAGAGAAGCAAAGGAAGTGAGAGGCATAAAAGACATCAATAGAAGAAAACATTGATAGAATATTGGACTCAATAGCCTTACAACACAAGTTTTGAATCAGAAAACCAGAATATAGCAAATAAGATATGAACAGAATCGAACAGTGAAGTCAGACCAGAACCAAGCAATACCAAAACAGCATTGAAAAGTAGTGCACCGGTATACAATTTTATATCATGATCATATAATTATATGTAGCTTTGAACAGTTATGATGTATTTCCATTAAAATTTGTGTCTACTGCCTAAATGTCTTAAAAGTTTTTCCTCTTCCCACTGTCTCCATGAGACGACCAGAACCCAACCCGTGTCCAATGCTCATAGCTGTAGTTCATTATACCATTTAATACGAATCTGAATCTGAATCAATGTCATACTTGGATCCACCCTTCCCATTTTTTTCATTTATTCAGATATTGTTGCTTTATATTGCAAACTTTACATTTTTAGATAGTTGCGATGATAAATTCTTATTATTTTAATGGTTGTTGAGAGTCCCATAAGGGATAATGCCATGTATGATTAGTGGTTATAACTGGGGCGCATCCCTCACTTTACAAATAAACTTTACAGGGATTATAGGTTTCTTAATATTACTTTTGATACTAGGGAGGCTTACAAGTTTACTGAGATAGGTCTATGGTGCTTCCACTGCCACGACTTTACTTAGAATCTAAAGTTTGACAACCTTGACTGTTGGGAAACGAGGCGTGGGCTCCAATGCTGAAGAAGTCAAGGGAGTAGGTGATGGAAGCGATGATGGAAATGAGGACAGCATTTTCAGAGGCAATGAGGATGTGGATGGGACTGTGTATTGTCTCACACCAACAACGGTGGAGGAAGTAGGCGACTATGAAGAAGAGGCCGACGAAGACAACATTACTGAGGCATAGAGATACTGAGGGTTGTGTTTGTGAGTTGCCAGGATTTAGCTTCTGGGTTTTGAGATATTTAGTGGCAGCAAAGGGTGAAGGGACAGTTTGCGTCCAAAAAATATTCATTTTCTGAAGAGGAATGTTCTAAACTCTAAACGCTGTCTGTGGAGGTAGGAAGGTACTAGAGGGAGAGGGATAGTGACTTGAGGGAGAGAGAGGAACTAACCTAAAAAGCAAAGGGCATGAAGGAAAATATTGCTCAGGTGGTACATCAGTAGACCCTTTTTTAAGCTGCCCATCTAATATGAGCCCTACCAAACAGGCCATAAACACAGCTTCTTGTTCATGAATAAGGTTATACAAGCCAGAGCCTAATTACAAAAGCTATAGCCAAAACTGGTAAAAGAAAACAGTAACCTACATAGGAATTATAGCAATGAACAACAAAACGTGGTGATATAATATCACTGCAGACTAGGTCGTAGGAGATCTCAAAGAGCAGCCAAAATTGGCGTAAACCTGGACTGGATGGTTGGGCTTGGCCTATATCCATATTACTCTGTATCCTCTAAACTTATAGAGCAAGATAGAGCCGGCCACAGGCGACACTTTAGGAGCAAGCAAACAAGATTTAAGGAGGAAGCATGGAGTCCAAACTTCTCCTATATAAAAGGGTTTCTAGCTAACCTAATTCACGGATTTAGCACCACAGAAATATTAAGCACTGTCTGCCTAGCTTCTGGCGGCCTAGCACCCTATTTACTAGGTCCAACCTAAAGTTCTCAGTTGGAGGGAACCCTAGCAAATATAAGATGTAGTAACGATGTCGTGAGAGAGAAAAAAACACCCAACCTACATGATCTGCAAAGAGGCATCATGGATAGAAGGACGCAACGCAAAAGGAACATCCAAACTTTAGGAACTTAGAAAAGTAGAAAATTGTGGACTCAATTGGAAAACTATGAATTCAGCTAACTCAACAAAAGCAACATGAGCATTGAGTAGAATCCAAATTCTATGCGAATATACTTATAAACGACAATGACTTTAAGCCTTTACATGATAGATAGTCCTAAATAAATTGCAAATGCAAATGAACAATTTTATTGAGTTGGGAACTATAACTAGAAACATGTCATAAATAACATATTGTTATATTTCATAACCATGTCTTCCACTACATCTTGTTCATGTGACGTAAAACCTTAGTAATTACAAACTTTTTTAGATGAATTTAGTTTTCATATATAGTAAGCAATGTTTCTCAATTCTCATGTTTTTGACACTGTTATGGACAAATATATAACTTCCTTTCACATTACATCTTAATTTATTCAACAATAAAAGCTCAAAATCTGTGTTCATAAGAAAGCTACCAAATCAAGTCCAAACGCATTACAAAGAAAACATCAGAATTCCAGTGACAGTGTTCACAACCTCAAATTAAAGATCATCTAAAAGAGACAGAAAATAGCCAACAACATTGGATCATAATCAAACAAAATGAAAAGAATATTACTACTTATAAGTTATAACAAAACAGCAATTAAAACGAAATTACAAAATGACACAATTAAAAAGAGAGGTGCAGAAAGCAAACGAGAAAGACCCAGATGAGGAAATTGAGAGAGAAAGAAGAGATTGATGAAAAAGTGAGTACCTTTCCGTCGACGATGATCCAACAATCGTCTTTGGTTTTGTGGTTGGATACATCTTGAATGGTGTAGAAGTTAGAGAGAGTTGGCATGATTGTGAACTGTGATTGGAGTCCAAGGGTGTTGGGAAGAGGAAAGAGTATGCACAAAGATATTTCGATTGGTAGATAGATACTTCTGTGTTGTGCTGTTGAGCTTTGAATTCCTGCTGGTATTTGGTCTTCTTTCGGGTTCATGGGTCAACAAACAACATGGTTTCAGCGACAATTAAAAAAAAAAAAAAGGTTTCTCCTACTGTTACTTTTAGTGTCGTGTTAACGTCTGGCTTAGGGCAGGTGTTAAACATTAATTTCATTTAAATAATGATAAGAATTTAATAAAAAAAATTAATATTAAACTTTTTTAACAATAAATTAACACAATTTTCAATGCATAATTTCTATTAATGGAAGTCTTAACATATGCCCTAAAGACACAGGTTAACATTTCCCTTACTTTTAAGGTCTTGTTAAGGGCACTAGTTAAGGAAACAAAAAAAGAAATATCTACATTGAAAACATCATTTTTTATACTTTTTAAACTTTGACTGTACAAGTTTCAAGATACTTATACTATATATGGCTTCCTTAACTAGTGCCCTGGACACTAGTTAACATTTTTCTTACTTTTATCACCTTATCAATTACTAGAGTATCATCATGTGCCACGCACGGGTGACCATTGCCCTCAGGGTAATGTTTAAGGAAGTCAAAAACAGCATGTTTGCATTGGTTTCAACAATATTTTGACTTTTAAAAAGTTAAATTTATAACTTTTTACCATTTTTCAATACTATATTTATATTTTTATCTCTTTATCCAATGCCCCAAGGGTAATGGTTAACATTCTTTTTTTTTTTTTATTGGTGGACAAACTTACACAATTCTTCAAAGATAGTGGATTTCTCACTTTATTATTATAAACACTATAATGACTTATCTTATACAAACATTAAAATTAAACAATAATAGTTCACTAATAAGACTCGTTAAATAGACCCCACGTGTACACATCATTTATTTATAATTTTTTTAATAAAAATACTTATTAAGGACTATATGACTCTAATGACAATGCACTAATAAGGATTTTAATAAAAAGTACTTAAATATGTCTCACTAACTTTACATCATTAAACAAAAATAATTTATTACTTCATTTGCAAGTGGGATCAAGTAGTACATATTTTATTACTTCTTTTAAACGTAGAATCCGTTAGTTGCACATGAGAAATATGATCCTTATATAGTTGTCCGTTCCTTAATTCTGAGATGCTCTTATGATGCATTAGACTTGATAAAAGTAATTATTACACGTGTAAACATATATGTGAATGCACGTGATTGATGAATTGTTATTTCTAAATTAACCTTGAAGTTCTACAAAATTACAACCATGCTATCATGTGAATGCTTGCATTTTTGAGCGGGCAATTGAAGTTGCAGACTAAAGTCTCTTTATATATAAAGATTTGTGCGTTCTATTATTTTACATATATATTTATGGGGTTTTGGATTATACTAAAATATGTTTATATATAAGTAACAATTAGAATTTCTTCCATTTCAATAAGTGCGAATTTTGTTTTTAAAAAGAATCAAAAACAGAGTAAAAAATGATAAAAACATGTTAAATATCATAAAAAATATCAATTTACCATTTAAAAATCATACAAAACTAACACAAATATTTTCGTAATTTTTCAACTAATTGAACAATTTGAAGGGTTGTTGAAAATACAATAGAAAAGTGAGAGTAATTTTTTTTTCAAGGAGAAAAGTGAGAGTGTTAAATGTTAATGGAAAGATAATAACAATGTTTTAAATATCAAATCAAACCAAACAATGTATAATACTATTGGTGAAAGGATTTCTATTTGAGATATTTGGATAATAATATTAAATGACCTTCGTCAGTAGCCTTCTTTTAGGACGATATAGAATGTATTGCAAAGACACTCCAACACTAAAATCAGTAAGTGTCGTGAAACTAGTAGGTAATTTAAGGATAAAATGTGTGCGTGCCTGGAGAAATCCTTTTGATTTAGTACTTATGTATTTACTTGTGCATATGTCTTTGTAGGAAACACACAACTGCAAGCATAATATGGAAAGAAGCATCAGATGCGGCCTGAACGACCCATATGACTTTAAGGGGTCGTTGTTTCAGTGAAGTCATGGGACGCGTCTATGTCATGGCCCCTCTAGATCTATGAGAGAGGGATTTCACACTTAACAGTTGCATTCGAAGCTACTAGTTGAGGTAATCAAGTGATACCTTTTTTTTCCTAGCACTTCAGTATGTGAAATCCGGCCTGTTCGGACGATTCAAACCTTGTTTTGGATTTAATGCTTCCGGACTTTGTGTTGCAAGCTCGGGGTTGCTGGTCTGTGTGTTATGAGTCCACGACGTAAGATCTGGCAATAGTTGGTTCTTTATTCACTTGTCTAGAAAGACTTTCGATAGCAGGCTGTAAGCGAAGTGGTTCACGCGTGATCGTATGAGGTGTGTTCCCTCGATGTGCAATAAACACCCATTCAATTTACGATTTTTAGTTATAAGTTTAGTCAATTGCCTAATAGAAAACATCAATCATTGTGAAGACGATAACTTACTACTTTATTACTTTGAACATTTTGGTGCACTTGTCAAATTTGTCATCAGAAGATCTAGAAAAATTATAAGAGAAACTATTATGATTTATTTTTGGGGAAACAAAGGGGCCTATTTGTCATCGAACTCCGACCCCTGCATAAATTTGCATTATCCCTTACCAAGTGAGCTAAGCTCATGGGACCATTTCATTCCATATTTAATCATGACATCCTTAGATTTATCATTTTGAGTAAAAACAAAATAAAATAAAACTGTAATTTTTCCATGGGTGTGTCATTGGTTATTTTTACAGTCTTCCTCGACTGCTATTGAGATTCCTGATAAAAATCACAAGGTGCGTCACTCTATGAACTCAATGGTTTCACTGTCATGTATATGTTTTATTGAAATTATGAACACATTTTGATTCTCTAGCGTGTTTTTTTTAGTCAATTAGTCTATAAAATTACAAATAAAAGAGAGATTTAAAGATGTATTTGTAACTTTTACTTAAAGATGACCGTTGGTTGTTTACCCTAACTTTTACTTAAACTACAATTTTGTTTTTCAAACTGGAATACATAATAAAAATGTTATTTGAACAACCATTTTTTGACACAACTAAAGATATAGAAGGCAATGTGATTTTTTAATCATTTTTTGGTTGATTTGGTTTTCGTGTCTACGACTCTATGTCCACATTGTCTTGTATATCTTTGGTTGTCACATAAGTTGTTCCAAGACGGTTGTTCAAATAACACGCCACAATGCATAGAGTCGGTTTTAATTTTAATATTTGGTATGACAAGTTGTCCATTTTTTCAGCTCTTGGGAAAATGCTCGTCCAGTGGAGACAGTTTAACAGGTCTATTTTGTAGCTCTT
>Ga0315915_1008841_pt1 | contig 11656 bp, 9 predicted proteins | sample MpolbnodulesMG_FD_207738 | JGI IMG/M metagenome (GOLD analysis project Ga0315915, IMG submission 207738) | Medicago polymorpha root nodule microbial communities from Los Angeles, California, United States - branched nodules | ecosystem: Host-associated > Plants > Roots > Nodule | place: USA... | reverse complement strand
GGCTGGCCCCCCCCACCCCCCCCACCCCCCCCCCCCCCCCCGAGTTTTTTAATATCTTAAAATAATGAATACATAGTACTTGGTTTCAACTAATCTATAAATAATTGCTTACTTTTGCAAGATTCCTTATATTTACCTTTCTGCCTTTGGGAGGGCCTGGAGAAGTGTTGTTGGCCATGGAGCATTTTTTTCTGTCTTAATGATATATATAGTTTTTGCAGACTTTTCATGGGCAACCCATGCCTTCTACAGTTCCTGCTGCTCCACAACCACCAGCAATGCGTCCTAGAGTGCGGGCAAGAAGAGGACAGGCTACAGATCCCCACAGCATCGCTGAAAGGGTGAGCTCTAGGATCTTTTAACAAATACGAATGATTAACATTTAATGAGGAGGATAAAATCACATTGCTAATTCCTTGATATGCCAATGTTTCTTTACTCTTCATTTTGCCGTTCAATAACAGTTGCGCAGAGAAAGAATAGCTGAAAGAATCAGGGCTTTGCAAGAACTTGTTCCTAGTGTCAACAAGGTATGTGACTTATCCTACATGTTGTTTTTGTTGCATGATATGTACTGTTTTCACTTGTCTATAGAACTTGTTAGGGTGGTCCTTTTTGTGTTTACTCTGAAGTTAGATAAGATATGGAGACAAAATTTGGTACAGCTTGTTAATTACTGCCGGAAACAAAAACAATGCTGAAAATGGAGCTTTGTGGGGGTGTTTTGACTGTTTTTCCTTGTTGCTAGGCATTGGTATTTTATGTAATCTTGGTCAGTATCGTTCAATGCATACTTGGTCAGAACATAACAATCTATAGTTCTACAATCTACACAGACACTGGTCATGTCTGTTTCCCACTTGAAGAGTGTCTGAGTTTGGAAAATGGAATTTACATTTAGACCAATTTAATACTCGAAACAGTTTTAGACTGTGTTTGTGCTCTTAAATGTTAGACCTCCAGATAGGTATACCTCTCATGTTCTCTGTTTAACAGTTAACAATTGCATGTTTATTACAATTACTCTGGGAAACAATCCTATCAAAAGATTAAAAGAAGAGAATAAAATCCGCATATAGTTTCTGATTAGGTGAACATGAAATTTGAAGAGTTCTGAAGTATGAAAGTCTTCTGGATTTCAAGATATAGAGAATTTTTTGTGACTTAGTTGTGGTCTGCTGTATTGCTCTTGGTCCTCTTCTGTATATTATTTCCATTGTTTATAAAACTGTGTATTTGTACTTTATTCAGACTGATCGAGCTGCCATGCTAGATGAAATTGTGGATTATGTCAAATTCTTAAGGCTTCAAGTGAAGGTTAGTGTTTTTGTGAGCTTCATGGATTTCACATTTGATTTCTATCTTTATTAGGTCTAAATTATAATTAAGGTTAGCTTGAACTGGATTTGTTGTTTATTGTATTAAACATATTTACCTATGCCTTTTGACCTCTCACCGTTAGTAATCATCTTTTTGTTGGGATTCAACTGGTAATTGTGAGTCTGAGATGCCACTTTGGTATGGGACCCATTAGCCATTTGATTTTATTCCCGATGACCGGTGAATATTAAAATACAATTAAATGATGCTATTTTCATGCTATGTTGTTGCTACTTTAACCACCCAATAATATCCGAAGGTCTTCAACTGTGGACTCAATTGTCGTTCACCAAATAGGTCTAATTTTCAATGTGTGAATAGTAAAACCAATATCTAGTTTTCAACAAAAATGTTTGCAGTTCCAGTGATTTCTCTAGACACATGTGGGAAGTACATACGTATTGCTGTTTGTACATGAAAGTGAAAGCAAGGCTCTTCATTGAATCCAAATTTAAATTTGTCAGCAACATGAAACTAAGAGTGCTGAAGATTTTCAATGATTGTTCTTTTGTCTATCTTTCAGGTTTTGAGCATGAGTAGATTGGGTGGAGCCGGTGCAGTGGCTCCACTGGTAACTGACATCCCATTATCGTCAGTCGAGGTAATTATTCAAATCATGTCGTTGGCATAATTTTGTTTCTCTCTCCAGACAATTTATATAATTTAGTATTGTTCAGGAAGAAGGAAGTGAGAGTGGGAGAAACCAACCAGCTTGGGAGAAGTGGTCTAATGATGGTACTGAAAAGCAAGTAGCTAAGCTCATGGAAGAAAATGTTGGGGCTGCGATGCAGTTTCTTCAATCAAAGGCTCTCTGCATAATGCCCATCTCACTGGCATCTGCAATATACCAATCGCAACCATCAGACAACTCCAGTATAGTTAAGCCTGAAACTATTCCTCCTCCATAGACATGCCTTCGACAATGCTTGGAACATCATCCAGTGGTCCCATCGAGCGCCTCATCTACTACTGGGACCCACAAGTTATTTGTCTGTTCCTAACCTCCTTAATTTTAGTCATTGATTTGCATAAAGTTGCATTCAAAGTAGGATGCCATAGTCTTTTCTTTTTTTGCGGTTGTTTCAGCTTTTGTCAATACAGGGTTCAGTGTCAATACCTAAAAAATGCAAGCAGACCCTATCCTGTCTATGGAAAATTTCTTGTAAAGGGAAAAAACTTGTCAAAATTAATTTAATATGCTTTTCCTTTTTGTATAAAAAAGGATGGAGGTTAGTGGAAGATGATGTAAGTGCTTTGATAGTGGGGTTTTTAGTTTTTGTAGTGGGATGTGGGACCTTGTAAAAGGTTAGGGTGGTATCCATATAGTATTTATTAGTGATGTAACTCTAGAGGATATGAAATGTTGAAGTGCAATATATAATGGTTGCTTTAAGAATGCTGGTGTTGCAAGTCCAGAAGAAAATGATGATGCTTTTTGTTTATTTGAGGTGTGTGTATGTGTGTGGGCGTGAGTTGTTTATTCAAAAAAGTAACTGGACCTCTTTTTATAATGGGGGGAGAGATGGAATGACAAGTAATGTGCTCTCCTAACCCAATTCATACTAAGCTATAATCAAGTAATGGAACTTGATTGTGCCCAAGTGGCTCTTAATCAGTAAGCTATGACCTGATTCTTAACTCTCAAGTGACATAAACCATGCTCTCAACTTTTACGTGCTGTATGGATATAGATGGAGAAATGTGCTAAGAAGTGTTGATTTTTATTAAAATTTGTCAAAATGATGTGGTTTGTTTGTTGACTATTGGATGGATTGGCTCGAGGAAGTGATTATTACTTTCCGATCTTGTGGTACTAGCTCGTTAATGATTGTTTCATTTATAAATCGTACTCAAATGCTCCTAAGTATTTAACGATTTCACCTTAATTAATATTCATTAAATATTTGATTTCAACTTAGTTATTGGTTATTTAGAAGGATAGTTAAATTATTTTACTAGCAATAATATAAACAATAGAGGTCTCAGAAACTCAACATAACTGCTTGGTATATTATAGAAGAGGCGTTGGAGCTTAAATAAATAAGCTTTTATATATTATTAACAAGCATGTTAAGGTAGTTTATGAAAAAACTAGAGGTGGCAAAAAAAATTGTGTCCGCGGGTATCCGTGGATAAAATATGTCATGAGCACAGAGCGGGTAGCTAAACGGGTATCCGCGGGTATAATAAACGGGTATTTAACTATCCGTTACTTTATGGGCACGAATACGGATTTGATGATACCCGTGTCCGTAGGTATCCATACCCGTTAATAAATTAAGTAATTTACTAAAATATCTATGTGTATAAGAGTTTGGTGTCTCAAAAAAAACCTAGTTTACTCATGTCTCAAATGCTAAGATTTTGGATGAATTTATCCTTTTATTTTACTTCAAGAATTTGTATGGATTATGTAAGAATAATGAATTTTGTATGCTCTATGGTATGGTGAATTTGCATGAGATTATGTAAGATGAATTTGTTTGGATTATGAAATTAGAATGGAACATGTTATGTATGGATGTTTAAAAGTTGAAGTTTGTAGGTAATTAAAAAAATATTTTTCTTTGTACAAAAAAATTATTTAAAAAATCCATGGATACCCGCAAATATCGATGAGTATCTAAATACCCGTGGATTACCCGTATAGAGATACCCACACGGATACCATATTTATTCAAAGAGGCGGAGACGGATATCATACTACCCGTACCTATGGATGTCCATTGACATCCCTAGAAAAAACCGTATATAAAGATACAAATTTTGTTTGTAAAAACTTATAAATTAAATATAAAAGCTTATTTATTTGTATAAATTAACTTATTTATATTTGTCTACTATGAAAATAACACATTTTAATCCAGAACCTAATTCAAAGCCTATAATAAACCTATAGCTTCCCCCTACCTCGTATGTAAAAAGGGTAAAGATACAATAACTATGGAGTCTTGATGCGTGGTAGGAGTGTGATATGATACATACATACGTGCAATACATACAATATGTGATATGATACAATCTAGATATGTTAACAAAAAAAATCTTAAAAAGTTACTTACAACTAAAATACTAGTAACAAAAGAGACATTAACCATTCTTCATTAATATATACTTATACAGATCACATATTACATAATATCTTTTAACTAAAAACATCGTTAAGAAACTTGAAATATGTTATTCCATAGCATTTTTAACTCTCTCTCCTTCACTCCCCTAACGTTGGTCAATGTATCACTAACGTTGTATAAATACACGTCTTTTATATGGTGTATAATATACCAATAATTTATGTAGATAATATTGCACTATATTTTATATAAATATATGTCTCTAGTGAATCTACATTTCATTTTATCCTTTCTTTCATTTCATTTTTTTTTGATATTTTTTCTTGTATCTACATCTCTAACATGAACCATGTCTCAGGTAGATCAGATAGAAGCTTATGTCAGATATGAAACTTTGAAAAAAGACGGTTAAAAAGTTTTTAACACCCACCGACAAGTTAGATGAGTTAAATACAAAACCTAACCATTTCGATAACGATCCTGATGAAAGTCGTATTGTGTCTCATGTTGTTGTTCAAGTACCATACATAGATATGACAAATAATAATGACAAAGATATTGTTGTTTACCAACCTAAGATTCTTAAGGATGATAGCGATGAGTCCTTGTTTTCCTGTATGATATCTAAAGATGAAGTGTTTTATCTATGAGTTCGTTCAAACTACAAGTGCACAAAGTGTTAATAGATATTTAATGTAATTTTATATCGTGTTGTCAATTTCCGTAACGTTGGATTGTATTTGAATTTTAATGTTCAAGGAACGAATCATGTTCTAACTCCTGATCCATGTTCAAGGCATAACTCCCGATTTACTAGCAAGTCATGTTCGAGACTGATTGATTTTTATCTCCCGATCTAAGTCGATCGAGAATTATGACCCGATGGAAGCATTTTCGGCAATTCAAGGTGCTTGTAAGCAATTTCAAGGTGCTTAAAGAGCAATTTTCAAGTCATGTTAGTGATGGTGGGAAAATTCCTCTCAATATAAATAGACCAAAGCCCAATTTAATTTCTGTTTCGCCAAAATAAAACTGGAAATTGACCGCCAATTCCCCCTTATCATCAAACGGCAACAGCAGAAATGGCGTTAGAGCAAACAGTTTCACTTTCATCAACTCGCTTCAGAAACCTCACCAGTTTCCCTCAAAACCCTAATTTCATCCCCAAATTCAAATTCCCTTCTAAAACAACCCACAAAAATTTCAACGTGAAGTTAAAATTGAACTGCTCCAATTCCATCACCAACAATGGAGCAGCATCATACCCTAAACCCGCTGAGATTTCATGGAACAAGGACCTCAGCAACTCCGTCAATTTAATCGGCTTCGTCGCAAACCCCATCGAAATCAAACACCTTCCGTCCGGGAAAGTTGTTGCTTGGACTCGTCTCTCCGTCAAGAAAAATGCTTCGCAAATGTCGTGGATTCATTTGACTTTCTGGGATGAACTTGCTCATGTTGCTTCTCAACATGTTCAGAAAGGTCATCAGATTCATGTTTCTGGTCGGCTTGTTACTGATACGGTTGATACGGTTGATGGCAAACAACAAACTTACTATAAGGTTTTTTTTTTGTAACTGTTGTGTTTGTTGTGATTATGAAATTTGATTTTGATTTTGATTCTATTGATGCTAAATTGAATGTCATTGTGTTGTGGATTTTTGTTCAGGTGGTTGCTCAGCAGCTGAATTTCATTGATAGGAGTGATGCGCCGGTGCGGTCACATGATCAAGATTTTGATTTCATTATGTCTGATGACAATGGTAAGTCATATATTAAGTGTACTTTTAGTTCTGCAGTGATAAAATTGATTTTGAATGAATTGATTCCGATGAAAGTTGAATTAAATGTAAAGTGAGTATTGTTTGGATATATCGTAAAAGTGAGTTGAACAATAAATTTGAGGCTAAAAATCAATTGTAGAGGAAAGAACTCGAAATTGTATCTTCAAGTGAGTTGAACAATAAATTTGAGGCTAAAAATCAATTGTAGAGGAAAAAACTCGAAATGCAAAATCAATTATATAATCAATTCTGCTTCCTGTAAAAGTTGAACAGAATTTACCAGTGGATAGTAGTATGTAGTATCTGCTTTATCTGGGGTTCGCTTTTTACCACATATTTTTAAGCCTTTTTCTGTTATTGTTTCAGGCAAGAAGGCGAGTTATGCTACAAATGGTACGACTGGTTCTGTGGTGGAATTATGGCAAGCTTTCTTTGCCAACCCAGGGGAGTGGTGGGACAATAGGAGGAACAAGGTAATGTTAACTAATCATGTGAAATAAGAAAAGTTGCATATTCATATATAATGTTGTCTTTTTCTTTTGTGTGTCTTCAAGTGTTTGTTTCGACTTTCAAGTTTTATACTGCATGCATGTTGATTGATTATTGTTAACATGCCATTGTATTTGGAGTTAATTCTCTCTCCAAGGTCTACGACATCAACCTCAACCACACTCTTTCCACTAGCCTTTCAATGATTTCCTCCATTTCATTTTTCATGCACTGAAGTTTAGGATTAAGAAGAGGGTAGGTTGCCCCATTTATAGGCTTCGGACTTACTAGGTTTATGTCGGTACTTTAAATAACTTGTCCATAAAGGATTAGTTTCTGGAGTTGAGCCCTAAAGCCCTTGTTAAGCAAATGTTTAGTTCTTTATGTTTGCAGAAGTTCTTATGAACTTGTAGTTTTTCATGAAGTTAAATGATAGAATTGTGAAATAGTTCAGATGGTGAAGCTAATTTCAATTTCGTACAAGTTTTTATTTAAAAAACTTTTAATTATTCCAAGATTATTTTAATATCTCTTTTCCTGTAAGTGTTTTTTGAGAAGTTTATCAAACAGACGTCAACCCTGTTGACATTCCACATACTCCTTCTGCATTAATGAGAACGTTTTCTATCCAAAAAATAAAAAATTCCTTTTCTGAACAAGGTTTTTATGTAGTCATAGTTTATAATAATTTAATTGCAGTACCTTGGCACCTTTTCCATTAAGAATTAGGTGTCTGCACTTGCCGCAATGGACATATCAACAGACAACGGTGAAGGGAATGATTCCAATATCTTGCTGCTTGCATTATATTGAGTCAGCTATTTATTTTTATGAACCCATAAATAACAAATCGATTATTTTGCACAAAATGACATCTTGATTACTTCATGCTTATCCAATATTATTGTTTCCTCCATTTCATATTTTTTGCGCTGAAGTTTAGGACGTGATCTATGTCGGTACTTATAAATAACTTATCCATAGAGGATCAGTTTCTGGAATTGAACCCCAAAGCCCTTGTTCATATAGACAACTTTATAGTTCTTCATGTTTGGAGAAGTTTTTATGTACTTATAGTTGTTCCTGAAGAAGTTAAATGAGAGAATTGTGAAAATAGTTGAGACGCGGAAGGTAATTTCAATTTGTAAAAGTTTTTATTTTAAAAACTTCTAATTGTTCCAATATAGTTTTAACATCTCTTTCTATAATTTTTTTTTTGTTTTGAAAAGCTTGCCAAACAGAGTCAACCCTATTGGCAGCATACTGTGTACCCCTTTTGCATTTATGAGAAAAATTTGTCTATCCAAAAAATTAAAACCTTTTCTGAACAAGTTTTTATTTTTTATTTCTTTTATATATTTAATTCTTTGCATGATTGTCAATAATTTAACTGCGCCTTGGTACCCAATGAGAACCAGGTACTTGCAGCCTTAGCAACAGTGAAGGAAACAATAATTCCAATAATTCGCAGCTTGCATTATATTTGGCCAGTGGTTTATTTTTATAGATCCTGATCAATATATATAAATAATAATTCAACGATTCGAACAAAAGACATCTTGATTACTTCATATCAAACTAGTATTATTGTTACCTTGACTTTCTTTGTTTGGATTAACATGGAGAACTATCTGCATGTTTTAATAACCATGTCTAACTCAGTTGACAACCACTGATGGATGAATAAGATTTTGTTTACAAATTTCCTCCATTTCGTTTTGAGTAATTGTTATGAATTTCTCATGCACCGTGTCTTCACAAACACAAACATTTCTGGTAACTTTGCAGAGGAACCCCAAAGCTCCTGATTTTAAGCACAAAGATACTGGAGAAGCTCTGTGGATTGATGGTAGATCCACTCCACCATGGGTCAAATCCCAACTGGAAATATTAGACATGAGGATGGGGTCTTATACCGGTCAAAATGGTAGGATGCCTGTAGATATGGTGAGCGCAGATGAAATGTTGTCTTTCTAAACGCTATGCCAAACCTTGCCCAATGCAATGTTCTATTTCAACCTGGAAACTTCTTTGTGCAGTTTGCATTTTGACCGTAAATTTTGGTTCTACAAATAGGGACATTGTTTATAGTCTCTGGTGATATATTTGTGTTAGTAGTCTAGTCTATTTTATCAGCCTGGTTACCATTGTTTAGAGTTAGATTTTTGGCTATGTAACAGATAATATTTTAATATGGAAAAGTGTACCAAGAATGATCCTACCCGTTCATAGTAATTCTGCTGGAGAAGATTTATGAGAAAAATTGGTGAAAATTTGGCAAAACAATAACTAAATTTTAGAATTGCACACACGCCAGATACGTTAACCTGCTGTATTGATATATATGATAGATCTTAATCAAGTGTCTACGTCATGAAAGTGGCGAAAATAGCAGATTCCTAAGTAACAAAGCGTAAGTAATCAGGGCAAGTTTCTGTTATAAGGATTCATGTATCTTGGTCTACTTTTAGATTGATGAGTTTGAAACGTAACCATGTCTACCAGCTGTTGCAGATAGATCATAATGTCCAGTTAATCTTGCACTGTCACAGTTATGGAGTCTGTCCCACCACAACTGTGTCGGTTTTGAACTCCATGATCTCTTGAGCAATAATTTGATATGTCAACATTATTGTTGAAACACCATATAGTGTTGAGAAGGCTTCTTTCTTTCTTTCTAATTAACTAAAGGTTTGATCTATATAGAGACTAGGATGCAAGTATGATTTATAGTTTAGATATTAGTTTTATTAAATCTTGATTTATGTTAATACTTTTTCATTGACATAATATAATCAATCTTATGCATAATTCATACAGTTGAATAATATAGAGCGTCTAATAGTATATTTTCGGACAAGGCATTGCAGTTGAATAATATAGAGCTTCTAATAGTAATTTCGACCAAAATTGTATTATAAATGACACTTTTTGAAAATTGAATAAGGAAATCCCAAATTTGGATCCCATAATTTACTATTTTTTGGTTGAAATTACCAAGACTAGCTTCTAATAGTTTTAGTGTATAATCAAAGATCATTCTGACAATGAAATAGTTAGCATCAACGTTTAGAGTGATAAGGGGGTCTGAGCGAGGAGTTATAATTTGTAATTTGTAACCAGTAACCACTAACTACCATCATTAATTTGTCATTAAAATAGAAAGTTTAGCATCAAAGTTGGTTGCTATACAACACTTGAAATCAAGCAAAAAGAAACATAACATAGTTCAATTTCAAATCAAGACCAAACCATATTACAGAAAAAAGAGAATAAAGTTCCACTTTCTTGGTGATTCTCTTGTATACATTATTTATTTATAATTATATATACGTAAACAAATATATAAAAGACAAAATGAAGTATTATGTATGTATATATCCTCTGTACAATTAAAATAGCATTTGCTTCTCATATTCTCTCTTTCATCCTGGCTTTGATGATTTAGAAGAGAATTATTATACTTAAAGAAGCATAATCAGAGGCAACTAGCTATGAAAATAAAATAAAAAAATAATAAAAGAAAAATAGAAGTTTCTATGTGTCTCTATCTTTTTTAATACAATTAGAGGAAATTCTCTTGAATGGATTCACTGTTATTTCCTTTGTTTCTTGGTTCAAAAACAACCCAATCCCTTTGCTTCTGATCCTTTCATAATTCTTAACCTCTTGCAAGAAGACATGAACATTCTGCAATAAATATAAACAAAACAACTCCATAAGATAACAATATTAATTAATATAATGTTTACTTTAAATAATATGAATTTAAAACAAAAAGAGAGAGACATAAGTTGAGGAGAAGAAAACTTACTCCCAAGGAACATCTCCAACAAGCATCCAATCACCATCTTTGTCTTCATAAGTTGGAACAAATTCAGATCCATTGTAACCTTCTCTTTCTGAATATTCACCAATTGTACACTTGAACATATTTTCCAAAACCTTTAGAAGTTCTGAGTAACTGTTGTAAACTTTGAGATCTATCTTCCTTAAATAAGGTGCACCAGCCATGCTCACTTTCAAGTACATCCCAACCTCTTCACCCTTCTTTTGTTGCAAACTATTCTTCCTATAAGATCTTATTGGTGGCCATCCAACTACTTGTGCCCTGCATAATAATACATAACTTCAATCAACATTCATATCCATATCATATATATATATATACTTTTTTTTCCAGGTACATCTGTAGTATGAGTTGGGACGCTGAAGGAGTTCGATCTCTATTGCTAACAAATTTTATAGCATCTCCTCTTTTTCTTTCTTTAAAAAATAAAAACAAATTTTATAGCATCTCTAAATGTTTTTTTCTATTTAATTTTTTGTTAATAAACTTTTTCTAATATTTTTTCTAAAGAAATTGAAGAAACCAAAATAAATGTTTTGATTTTGCTTACTTTGAAGGAGGAGCATTATCTTGGTCATCATTTGTGGTATGAGAAGAACCATTAGAACTATTCAAATTGTTCTTGCTCATGGAATCTATATCACTTGCTTCTGGTGAAGATCTCTTGTTGTTTCTAAGAATAGAAAAATTGCATGGAAGTTTTTCTACTTCATCACTACCTGGTAATCCCAACCTTAATTCTGTAGCCTTAAGATTCATCTCTGCTTGATGGTTCCCCAAAGAGTTTTCCATTTCTGAGTGTTAATGTGTAAATTGAGAATTGATAGATAATTGAGATGGAAGAATAAGATGCGGTTGATGTAAGAGTAGATGGTAGCTCATGAATTTTATAGCAAAATTAGTGTGGGACAATATCTAGGTGACTTATTCCCTTGTGGTGCATGAATTGGAACACAAATTGAGGTGTACCGGTACTCCTGCTTCAAAAATATATAATTTAACGATCATTTTATGAAATAAAGAGTTATTTATTAATATTTATATTTTATAAAACATCATTTTATAAGAAAAAACATCAT
>Ga0315915_1008840_pt1 | contig 11656 bp, 3 predicted proteins | sample MpolbnodulesMG_FD_207738 | JGI IMG/M metagenome (GOLD analysis project Ga0315915, IMG submission 207738) | Medicago polymorpha root nodule microbial communities from Los Angeles, California, United States - branched nodules | ecosystem: Host-associated > Plants > Roots > Nodule | place: USA... | reverse complement strand
AGGGACCGCAGGAAAACCTTGTCAGCGCCCAACGGAATAATAGCTAAATTGACAAAACCCGCGTCAAAGATCCGCCGTTGTAGCACAGGTATCACATCCCTACCCAACACCGTCACCACCACCCCCTTAGACGCCCACGACATATCGCTGGCCGATGATGTATACTTAGGAATATAAACACGGTTAAGACCAACCTCCGCACGTTGAGCCTGCGTACCAACTTTGGCATGCTCCATTGCCCCGTCCCTCACCTTCACGTTGTTCCCCTCCACCGGCTTGAACACCACCTTACCACGACCAGCAGCCTCCGCGACCACATCGCTCACACGCACGTTACGATTGACTTCCTCGATATTAATATCGCGCCTCGCGTGACGATCGATTCCCTCGCCTCCTACACCTAACGCGTTCTTACTGACTCCGACACCGCTAACGCCTACACCATGGTTCTTATTTCCTAACCTATCGAAGCTCGCAACCTTGGCCACTACCCTCCAGTCCCCAAACCACACGTTATTCAGGGCCTGCAGTAACTTGTCGACATCCTTTACATTACCGTAACGAACGAACCCAAATACCCCCCCATTTGCATTCCGTTTCCTCGCGAGATAAACGTCCTCCAAAATTCCACACACCTCAAAACCTCGCCGTAACGAAATATACGATATATATTCTATAATGATTTTATTGATGTATCGTATTTTACATTTTTTAAAATGTCGTATTCTTGTATTGGTACCCGTATATTATACCCGTATTTATGCAACATAGCTCTAGATCCTTCAAATAAAAAAAAAAGCTCTAGATCCTATATCTCGACTCTCATGTGTGACTTTATCATCCGTTAAATTATGCTATATTATTCTCATTCATTCAATCAAATCCCACCACTTAAAATGTTCTGGACATAGTTTTAAAAATCGGACCGGTCATCGACTCGGTGAGGGTAGTGGGTCACTGGGTCATTGGTCGAACCACTGAATCGATGGTCGAACCGCTTGAAAGAATCAGATTGAATCGGATAACTCGGATGTGTCACCCGGTTTCCATAAAGTTTTTATCTGTGTATTAAGCAGGATGACTCAATCTATACAAACAAACATAACACTAATAAATGTTTGCAAAAAATCATCAAATAAATTAAGATGATTCCTCAAATTTTTCTTCAAATTTAAGTCTATCTACTATGGCATAATTATCTAATTAAACACCTAAATTAATTCTATTATATATATATATATATATATATATATATATATATATTAACTATGAGAATAATAAAAATAGTTGTTTTTACGAAATATCATCAAGATAAACAAAATTTAAAGAGAGAGATCATACAAGTTTCCGTTTTTCAGGGAAGATAAAATTAAAATTAAATTGTAAATTGAAACGTAAAAGAGTAACTAATGTTTCTGCTTTTTTATTTCCAAGTATATATAATCAATAACTATTAACAAATTATCACAACAAATTGGTAGGTGTAGTGGTAAGCTCCCATTATTTGTGCATGCATTCCTTTGCCTCTGTTCGACTCAGAAAACCGCTTGGAGCTGTTTGCAGTTTTTTAATATATAAAAATAGCTTTAAGCTGGTCGGCTCAGAAAACCGTCGGTTCACCGGTTTTTACCGGGTTTACCCGATTCATACCAGTTCTCACCGGTTCAATAGCTTGACCGATCCAATAAGTCAACCGAACCGGTCACCCCTCCAGTTCACGGTCGGACCGGTCCAACCGGCCGATCCGGTCCGATTTTTAAAACTATGGTTCTAGATATGTTTTAGAAACTACGAAAACAAACTGACACAATAATTCTTAACCCTCCGGTTCTCACTAGAAGAGGACCTGGTAATATAGAGTTCGACTAGGAGATAAGTAAAGTCTGATCAAGGATCTTGAATGGTTGCAAGTACATTAAAAGTTCTATGATGTATGGAGGGATATCCTTCTCAATCTTTGAAGCTATTTCAAACTGTCTCATAGTCGGATAGTTTTGTGAGAATTGAAAAGCGTGTTAATTATTATGGGAACAAGAACACAAGTTTTAGTAACTTTTAGGCACCAATTTTGAGATTGAGACACAGGTTGTATCGAAGATTGTACGTTAGTTGGAACAATCTTCGATACAACCTATGTCTCATTCACAAAATTGCACCTTGGTTGTTTTCAACTTGGAACAATCTTTGGTAGTTAGTCTTCTCAAAGTAACATCTCTAGGTTGTATTTCTTCTGTTCTTGATATGCACTTCATGTCATGCCACAAATGTACAAAATAGGTAAAACATTGTTAGAATATTAAAGCAATATTGATTTATGAATGGCTTCATGAGATGATAGTAGTGATATTACTATCTTGGGAGTGTACCGGCAAACTGACCATCAAATTCATATGTTACTCTATGGAAGGAATATATTTTTGGTTTGTAAGGCTACTCTCACAACCCATGATTTTACGTTTTAAGTCTCCATTTAAATGGTTAGATATGATAGAGTAGCTGGGAGGGTGAAAATTAACTCTGCTTCATTAACTGAGTATTTTACTTCTTAGTGCAGCATGGTAATAATCATACTTTAATCTAATCCCTTTAATGTAATGTAAATTATTTATAACGGGCATGTTTGGGTTGATTTATTTAACCTTATCTACTTGCATAACCATATGCGAGACTGTTTTCAGCTTGTTTTCATAAGCTCTATAGGATAGCTTATGTAAACAACCTATAGCTTATATACATATAATTGGAATTCATTTGATCTTTTGTGATAAAATCATATAAATAACTTTTACATAACCTTACTGTAAGCACTTAATTAAGCTTTTTATCCAAACGTGGTCAATTTCTCTACTTTTCATGTGATGAGGTTGAATTTATGCAGAAACAAAGGAAGTTTAATTCGAGTGAGGGCAAGGAGTGCACTGATTTCTAACGAAGTTATTTTATACGTCCCTAAACCTCTCCAAGTTTCACAATTATGTATCGCGGGCTCAATCTTCACAAATAAAATGATGCAGATGATTAGAAGATCAATGAGGTATTCCAGTTGTTTATCATACATCAATCAATAAGTTCTTTAATTATTTAGATTTTACATAAGTATTTTTTTTATAACCATACGAGCAACAAGATTGCGGGAAAAATTAGACTGTGAGAATGTTAACATAGCTATCACGCAACGATGTAGCATAGAGTTTTCCCTCAGTTTCATGAACTTCACTGACTGATCCAGTGCCAAACTCCTCAACAAGAGGCACAGCCTCTAAAATTAAACCTTGCTCATTGATTCTTAGTCCAAGAGGCAAAACAGGAGGTACTGGTGGTGGTGGTGACCCGAAAGGATAATTCACTGCCACCCAAAACTCGTTCTTCGAGGTCCTTTTGATGTTATCTGGTCTCCCCGGAAGCCACAAGAATATATCTGAAGTAAATGCATTTGGTCCTGTAAGCCAGAATCTCCGGATTCTGTTCGCCTTGTACTCACTAACAAGGACAAATGAACCATTTCTGCTTACTGCTACCCCTGTTGCCATAGCTAGATTACGGAGCAACAATGTGCTTACTTTCGTTGTTGGATTGTATCTGAACAGGCTTCCAGAAAAAATATCTCGGCTATTAAGCAGATACTGGAGATCCCTGCAAAATTTAGGTTACAATTTTAATTGGCCAAGACTAGAGAGAACATTTGCTACATTGAACATTTCCGGTGTGAACTCATTACTATCAATTCAAAAGGAAATGAGTTCACACAGGAAATGTTCAATGTAACAAAAAGCAAGTATATTAAAGGAACTAATAGCTTATTTATGCTGAATTTGAAGATCATGGTTACAGGTCTGACTTGATGATTCAGGCATGGCAAGTTGAGATACACAATGTAGAAAGTTCACAAACTCATTCACATTGTTCATTTCACACTGCTAACATCATCAGCTAGCATAGCAATGCGAATAAACATGGAAAAATCATGAGGTAGAATTGAATGGTTTACCTGATCTTGTGATAATAGCTAGCTTCCGTGAAATAAACGATTCCAGTGTTAGGATCTACATCCACGCCAGCAAGAAACCCAAAAGGGTTGCCTAGTACATTAGAAACAAGTTGTGTTGCAGCACCTCCATTATAAGAAACCTTCACAAGTCCATAATAAGCATCAGCTATATATAATTCCTTTGTCTTGTAATTGAAACTCAACCCCATCGGCCTCCCACATGTTTCTTGGAGTTCTGAGAAGTCTGAAATTCCATCACAAATTGTTTTGTTCCTGTAACAACAATGACATGGTTTAATCTTAACCAACTATGACTATAATTACATGAAAAGAACTGTTATGTATTATATTTTGGAGTGAAAACCTATGAAGCACGTCGACACTGCTAATGTCTAAAACATGAACACCGACATACCTTTGTGGTGAAATGTGAGCAAACTCAAGGAAACAAGAACATTCTTTATCATATTTTAGAATTCTTCCATCAGAAACACCAGTGTAAGGCCCTTCACCAATGGAATCAAATGCTAGGGACTCGGGGCCTGTTAGTGGTGAAGGAAGATAGATTCTGTCAAGTAATTTGCAATAGACAACTATAGATGATGATTAGAGTATGAGGGAGATTAAGACCCCAGTGATAACAGCCATGTTGCTAGACATGTTTAACTTCAGTGTGCCAACATTAGCATGTTATGCATGTATATATAATACAAGTTTGTTACTTGTATAGCAACGTGAAAGAGCAAGTGAAAGGTTGCGGGACCCATCTTCCAGCAAGAACACTGGGAAAAGTGGAATTTCACAACATGGTTTGTTACATGTTTGGAAATTAAAATGTGAAGCTATTGTCTTGCATGTAGACTTTTGATGGTAAAAAACTGTAGAGATATATTTTTTTTGGTGAAACTGTAGAGACATTTGATATATTCAAAACGGATTTGAACCCACAATTACCTACTTGATGTGTGTGAATTGCATCGCTAGATTTTTTGAAATAAAAAAAAAATTAAAAACTAAAAACTAATAAAAATAGTTTTTCTTTTCTCAAAATTAAAAACTAATCAAAATATTTTGGCTTAATTGCACTTTTAGTTCGTTACCATGTGTTATAAGTTTTTTTTGTTATTTAAGTAGTATTTTTCTTTTGTTAATTAACTATTTTTTTAAATGAAAAATTGAACTAATATTATTAAGATGCCTTGATATTATACAACCTTTCTAAGTTACACATCTTTTGACTCATTTTTTACTCTTGCGTATGAAGAAAATTTGGTCAGGAGAGGAGAATTTGCATTGCGTGCTCATATGTTTCAAAAAAAAACTTAATGATGGTGCAAACTTCGTACCTATAAGATTATAGTAACCCCAAAAAAAGTTTATACTCTTTTTCAACATATTTGTTCCTTTCTCTCCTATACAATGTGCCAATAATCGTTAATTGCTTGATACCAAAAAACTATAAAACATTTTATGCATGGGAGGTGGGACTAAAAATAGGTAAGTAGATGTACTTTGGTTAAGTTAAATTGAGTAAACTCTCAAATCTGCCCTCCTCACATGAGAAATAACACATTGAAAGACACATTCCACTCTTTCTCCAGCACATTTCGCTCTCACCCAGCTGAAAATACCTTAATGTCCCTACGCTAGTTAACTAACGCAAGTACAAATATGTGCGCATGTTAAGTTACCTAGCGTGAGTTAACTTGCGCATAATGGCTACTTTTTTTTTAATTTATTTACTATATTCAAATTATTTTATTTACTTTATTCTAATTTATTTGTTCACTTTATTCTAATTTCTTTATTTTCTAAATTATTTGTTCACTTTATTCTAAATTATTTATTTTCTAATTTTTTTTCACTTTAAAATAAATATTTATTCGAATTTATTCATTAAATAAATACAAATATTAATAAAAAGAAATGAACTAAATTAATATTTATTCGGATTTATTCATTAAATACAAAATTATAAAATAAATTCGAATTTATTTATTCAATATTTATTTATTCAATACATAATCAAAAACATAAAATAAATGCAAATATAAATACAAATAAAAAACAAAATTAATAAACTTATAAGGTGCGTGAGTTAAGTCACGCAGCATGACTTAACTCACACACGGGAATAAAAGGAAATCATGCTGGGCGAGAGCAAAAAGTGCAGGGGAAAGAGCAAAAATCTTGAAAGGCATTCACTCCATGCCATTAGTCCCTGGTTGAGTTTCTTGTATTGAACTTAACGTAAATTGATGGGTGACAGTTTTAAGTTGATAGCTTGAAAATCACTTTTCAGACGTAAACGAGACTAATTCATTTGGGTGGCTCTTTTGCATTTCTAAAGTGGGTGTGTAATGTGTTGTTGGGTTTTGTTAATAGTTTTTCACATCAACATTAACTTAGAGTGCAAGTATCTTAATCTTATCTTAATTATAGTCTTAATTGTATCTTAATCTTAATATTAATCTTAATTCTTAATAATATACAAGCAACAAATAGGCATAATTGCACATGTGTCAACACTACACTACATCCTTACTATATCATCATATAATCTGTAACACCCCAAATTTCCTATATATATATATCTATATATATATATATATATATAAATTCACAAACACTTATAATTAATCAAACCCACGTTAAAATATCACGATATTACGATTATATATATATATATATTTAAATTACTCCTATCATTGTCTTAATATAGTATTCATTTTATAAATAACTATCTTGATGTAGTAGTGACATTATGATCAATTCCCTTATATGTACTTGCTATGGTGTGCCAATTTTAAGGTCATTTATTTTGGTTTTTAGCAGTATTATAAACAAAAGGCTCGAGATGATACAAGAAAGGCTCATAAATAAACAGATCTAAACTTGCATCAAACGATACAAGAATAGAACACACTCAAAACCCTAAAAGATAAACTTTTTAGTATGACGATTTGAATACCTAATTAGGTCTTGAAGTCTTCCTTTTATACTGAAGCAATATGGGTTAACAAACCTTGTTGGGCTTCAGTAACATATTGCAGATCGATCTGATCTACAAAACAGAATCAGAGACAAATAATGAAAGTCCTAATATGTAGGAACATCCAAACCGCCTTCCAATATTCCCTTAAACATTCTTGCTCCTTTGGGAAAAAAACCAAACTGATTCTGTACAGATATGGACGTTGCTTGGACATCAAGTTAAGGAAAAGTTGTTTCCTTTTAAAGATAAGGCGTGCGTACAAATAGGCATATACTTAGGCACACTGAACCGTGCTAGGATGTTGGAACATTATGTTCAACATCACATATGGATGTCTAAACCATGTTGGAACATAGTATCCAACTACACAATAAATGGATATTTGTTTTAGCAATAATGCAGCCAATACAAATACCCAACATCTTGATTGATTTAAATTAGTTGAATGTATGCTAATTGATGTCATGAATAAATTTTATGTTGTGCCCATGTTTGATTTGCTGCATTTATTCTAATTGATGAATTATTCGATGATGAATATAAAAGTGATGTTGAATCTTGTTGAAATGAATTTTCAGTATACAACATATATGTGATGACTGCGAATACTAAGATATTAGTTGGACTATGAATAAGTGTTGTTGAAAATATGATATGTGAATATAGTTTGACAAATGAAATGTTGACGTAAGATGAATGAATATTCTTGATTACCCTTATTAGATTCAGATTGATGTGACTAATTGGGGACGAATGAATGTTATTGATTACCCTTGTTGATTACCCTTAAACCATGAGTTAGTGTTAATTTTGATTGTGTTTGCTCTTAAGATGTACCCTAGACAAACGAGGGGAGAGATTAGATGTAAGATGTAAGGAGTATGAGTGCGTTTGATTCATGAATAATAATTTATTAAGAATATGTTGGTGGTAATAATGAGGATTAAAAATATGATTCAGAAACCTCCAAGCTGCCGTGAATGAAATTATGTTAAGATTGTTTAGTATTTTTATCTGCGTGAGATCATGTTTTAATGGTTAATTATTCTGTGATAGATGTATGTGTGCAGATTTGTGTTAACCAATATGAAATTATGTTTAAAAATGCACTGCCTGTTGAATCTCTTACTGACTGGTAGAATTTGACTAGTTATAATCATGATTATATATGTTTGAACTATTGAGACTTGATTGAGATTGACTGAAATACATGAATATGGATTTTTATTGAATAATGTGAAGCATACACTGTGAAATGTGATTATTGAATGAATATGGATTGAACGATAAGGTATAGGACCTAGTGGAGTGTTTGGTCATCATCTAGGTAAGGTCTGACAAACCTAATATGATTGGGGAAGTACTAATGAATGAGGCATATTGTCTCGGGGTTGAGGAGGGGGTCTGTGAGGGCAGGGCCAACTTTGAATAGTGCGTAAGGACTCGACCAACTTTGAATTGTCCGTAAGGACTCGGCCAATCTTGAATAGTCCGTAGTGACTCGGCCAACCTTGAATAGTCTGTGATGACTCGGCCATTTTTGAATTGTCCACCATGTGGTGGCATAACACTATTGACCTCCTAATCAAGTGCTTCGGAGTAGAAATGGTATCAAATAAAGAGATGTCTAGAGTCTAAGAGCATGCATATCATTACTTGAATTTTGACTATGTTATTATGAATGATATAGATTATTTCGTGAGAGTATGATATTGATTGTCTGGAATGTCATTTGTGATTGTCCATTATGGATGTTTTTGATTACCTTGTGAGAATATGTTCTTGATTGTCTTGATTATTATTTGTGACTATCTTGTTATGACTATCTTGGATTGAATTGGGACATTATGTTTGTGAAGGTTTTGATTCGTATGTGTAATGAATTTCTTGACTAATGTGAATTTGGAGGATATAGTATGTTCATCAGAGTTGAACAATGCTAAGCAAAGTTTCAAGTTTGTGGCATTATTTAAAGAGATAAGAGATTTAATACCCAAACCTCCTTCCTCATAGCTGGTACAAACCTTCTTCCAAGAAACAGTGACCATCTTTCTTTTATTGATATCTCCATTCCAGATGAAGTTTCTGATCCATTTCTCTAACTCTTTGATCAAGGAAACAGGCCAAGAATAAATAGACATTGTGTGGAAAAGTATGTTACGGATGACTACTTTCACCATTTGAACTCTTCCTGCCATGGACAAGAGGGAAGCTTTCCAAGTAGCTAGTTTATTTTTTACTTTATCAGCAATTGACTGGAAATGACTCACTTTAGGTTTGCCTATGAATATTGGTGTACCAAGATAATTGAAAGGTAGTGTTCCCACATTGAATCCAATCACATTGATAATGTGATCAATTCTATTTTGGTTAACACCACCATCAAAGAAGAATGATTTGGAAGCATTGATAACTTGTCTTGAGCTGTTGGCATATCTTGTGAATAGATTTTTTAGGGCCACCAAGTTTGAGACCTTCCCTTTGCAAAATACCATAAGATCATCTACATAGAAACAGTGAGAAGGTACCTTAGTACCTCTAGAGCTTGAGATGAGATCCACCTCTCCATCAGTGACCAGCTTAGAGATTCCTCTACTCAATGCTTCTTCTGCTAAACAAAAAAGAAGAGGGGGGAGAGGGTCCCCTTGTCTGACACCTCTTTTACAAGAAAAGTAACCATTTTGCATGCCATTTATGGAGATAGACATCATTGCTGACTTGAGAATGGTGTGTATCCAGTTGCAAAAGGTGTTGTTAAAACCAAAACCATGAAGCACCTTTAATAAGAAACTCCAATCCAATGTATCAAAGGCTTTAGAAACATCAATCTTGAGTGCCAAGTTACCACCAAAACATATTTTATCCAAAAGGTTGATTGCTTCAGATGTTAAAGCAATGCAATCTTTAATATTTCTGCCCCTAATGAATCCTTGTTGCTCTTTAGAAACTATGGAAGGAAGAATTGCAGCAAGCCTATCAACTATGATCTTTGAAATAATTTTGAATTTAAAATTTGCTAGGGCAATTGGTCTATATTTGTTTTATTTTAATATCTAATTTCAAATATAATAATTTAAATTATTTGATTTAATTTTGTATTATTTGAATTTGAAATTTTTGATTTTTAATTTGATTTGAAATATTAGAATTAGAATTGAATTTGAATTTGAAAAACTTCCTCTTATACATAAACATGAACATTAAATACAAATTTGTGAGGATGATTGTGGTGAGAGCATTTTGTGAAGATGAATATGGTGAGAGTATTTGTAAGAAATAAAGGGACACATGTCAACACCAAAAAAATAGAAAATCATTTCCATAAAGGGACTTGTAAAAAGGTCTCAAATTTATATAACTAATATGGACACCCATGCCAAGCACGGACTAGAATTTCGTCCTACTTGAGAGAAAAAGTTGGTATTGTTAAAGTTCAATGTTGAATAAAAGAGTGCAAGTTGAACAACTTATAAGTAAAAAAATAACTCATATACTTAAGGCTTAAAATTTTGGATGAAGATGATATCCTTCTAACTTATGTGGTTACTCTTTTTAAAATGTGTGGATCCACACCAGTGTTGGCTCCCTTAGAAGGCCCAACAGTGGCATAATATCCCAGTTCAACATTTTAGGGGGAGTGGAGTGGTTCTTGGTGGTCGATCACGTGTACATAGAGTTTGACACTTAATTGAGTGATGTTAATGTGTCAAGTGTGAGTTAAAGTTTCACATTTTATGTAAGAGTATATGTTGAGCAACATATAAGGACATGAAAATATGATATCAATCTCGCTTGTGCGGTTTCTATTAGCCTAATGTGATTATACAATCCAATGTAGTTTGTAGGTGTCATTTGTTTAATTTTTTTAATCTTAAATTTTAGTTTTTAAATGTCATTCGTTTTCATGTAAAAACAATTATCTAACATCTATTATTTCAAATTCCTTTGTTTTTGGTCTTTTGTGGGATCCGACAATGAAAAAATATAGATGTGTTTTGTTGAGTTGATAAAATAGATGTTTATTAGACATTTTAAATTGATGCAACCGTTTTTTAATGAATCTAATAGTTTGATGACATAATTACCCAATAATCTCCAACACCTTCAACAAATCTATAAAATTACCATCAATTCACTCTTTTCCCTATACTCTCACAGATAAAATAAACTCCTTACTTTCTTCCCCTTATCATTTCTCTCATGTTTAAATTCATGTTTCTTTTCTTTGTTTTTCTAATTTACTTTCTCTATTATCTAAAAGAAAGGAACAAAAATATTTCTCGATGAAACCGCTACCAACCCACATTTTTTACCATGTTGTGTCTCTGCCTTTCTCTGGCTATTTCACGAAATCACAAACACATAGTCTAATATTTAAGCGAGAGAAGTTATTCATGTGTGAGTTAAACTTCTAGATTTGATGCAAGGGTGAAGAATCAAAGCTTCAATTCAAGACAAGTTGATGTAACGGCTAAATTCTCAATGTCTCTCAACTCCTCTATAAATAGGGATGAAGACTTAGAGAACAACTACCAATACACACACGCATATACAAGGGCAATACTCTGTGCAAAACGTTGAAAACAAACATCAACAACTTAGAGAATTCTTTCAATTGTTTATATCTTAGAATTCTTAAGTGTCTAGAAAAACAGAGTCTGTTCTGTTTCGTA
>Ga0315915_1008839_pt1 | contig 11658 bp, 5 predicted proteins | sample MpolbnodulesMG_FD_207738 | JGI IMG/M metagenome (GOLD analysis project Ga0315915, IMG submission 207738) | Medicago polymorpha root nodule microbial communities from Los Angeles, California, United States - branched nodules | ecosystem: Host-associated > Plants > Roots > Nodule | place: USA... | reverse complement strand
TAACTAACATAAGAAGAATGATTCATACATGTAATGGATGATTGGCTATTAGTTTTGATGGTTGCCCACCAGATCTCCAAAGTCTCTGCTCCAAAATATGCTTTAGGTCTCAAAATTCGTGAACCCTTAATCATAAAACACAGTTTGCTTAAATAGACATGTGAAAAATCGGGCCCCGAAGTGTAAAATTCGGTGCCCGAACTGTAAAATATCAAATCCAAAAGCCCATGCCTGCGCGAAATCGGCGCCCGAACTCTCCTGTTCGGCGCCCGATTTATGTCGAATGAAATGTTGATTATTTTGCCTCAAAATCGGCGCCCGAATAAGCTGATTCGGGGCCTGAAAAATGTCAAGCCAAAGGCTCCTTAATCTGCCTCAAAATCAGCGCCCGAATGTGAGGATTCGGGGCCCGATTTGCTCTATTGTGGTTTTCTTGCTTCCTGCACTTCTGACCCTTTTTGCTTCAGAATTACAATGAATTTGTTATAAAAACTAACTAAAAATAGTTAATAAAAGAGAGATGACAGAGTGTCATCAGGAAGGGTAGTGGTTTTCAATTGCTTAAATTTTATGTCGTATTTTTTACATATTTGAGTACAGTAGTATTTTAATTTTCCTTCTAAATAATGTTTCAAGGCTTTAAAATAATGGAAGATTAAATTTAAAAACAAGACTACATACATAGTTGTACTCTAACATGATATTTGCAACTGTGGGGAGTCATTTTGCTAGCAATTTGAGTGTGATCACAAACCAGAGCACTCAATTCTCAGCAAACTACAACTTATATATAGATTTACGAACATTTCATCAAAGAGAATTTGGATAATAGATTGATAACTACAACTTACATTTCTTCTAGACATCAGTTGATAGATGTGTTAACAAAGGATTTACCAACCGAAGAATTTAGTCAACTTACTTGCAAGCGGGGAACGATAATAGTGTAATTAGTATTATGTTTAGTTATACTTTTATTTTTCATATGTGGTATGTTAAGCAAGTCCGTTAGGTTTAGATTATTATCATTTTGAATTATTATTGAAATATATCAGTCTAACCACAGCTCTGAATTCTCAACAAACTACCTAACGACGCGCATTAATCGGTCTCTGCATACGAAAAAAAATGCAAATTTCATTACTTTTGACCTAAATACTTTCTATCATAGTTCTAGTGGTGGTGAGAAGTCACTTTTTTTACCCTCCTTTTAACATGATTTTAACATACGACACTTCAAATGTCATCCCTACAATGTGTTGGGATTCTAGCTTTATAGTATTAGTACACATGATTCCATCTTTTTCAAAACACAATCACTAAGTCACAAAGTATTTTTTTTAGTTAAACATCATATTTATTGTTTTTATAGTAAAATGTTAAAAGATTTTGAAGGTAATTATGAGCTGAGAATTTCCTTTAATTAGGAATTAGACTGTATTATGAATTAGCATGTATCGTACAAAATAGTTTGCCCCTGTAACAAATAAAAAAAGAAAAAGATAGGTAGACATCCTTTCTTGTACACCTTTCATGTACACCCCATGTGCTAGGGGTATTTTAGTAATTTCACATTACATCATCACCCCATCTCAACTCTTCTTTCAATGTTTTTGTCACATGTAACGATTATGCGTGAGTGTCAAAGGGTGTGTGTCACCTAAGGTGATCCATGTATAAGAACTCTAAAAAAAACCAGGCTGGCCAGGTTAATTTTCAAATCATCGTATGTACAATATTTTTTTTTAAGATACAAATGATAAAAATAGTATTTTGCTGATAGTAAACCAACACCTCAAATAGAGACAACAAAAATCACCTAATCCAAAATGAATAAACCATAGATTCACAATAAGTAATACTTCAATACTTCACACCGAAAACAACACACCAAACTGAAAAGAGAAAACTAGAAGCTAAGCAAAAATAACTAAATATTAAAATGCAGCATACGACTATTCAAAAATATGTAAGTGTTGGAGCCTACTTTCCTTCAAGGAAGGCTTTGATAAGTATAAGACTCCTCAGATAATATGCCGACCCCATATCCTTCTATCCATCCATCAGTCTGATATTGTTTCCCCCGAGCTCTATGGGGCAGAGTTAAGTTCAACCCAATATCTTCAGCTAGTTTTTTTACCATAGACTGTGTCCCTGTATATAGGAGGTCAAAGCTTTAATAAGGTTCCTAACTTTGAGATCATCGGAATCTCGTAATCGTGAAGGTCATAATCATCATGAAATGTGCAAAATGACCAAGACTTCTTCCTGAAGAGCCTGACACGCAGAGCATCCTGCACATCTCTTCTGTTCAGATATGTGAAAGTTAGATCATTAACACAGTTAGGGATGACGGAATCCAAATTCCAAGAGTAGCAGATATTATCAAGGACATCAGTGTAACCCCTAAAAACACCAACATCATGTACAAATTGGAAATACACTTGCTTAAAAATGTCACCGATCAGTGTTATCCCTTGCTGTCCTCTCATCAGTCACCAACTGGTCGGAGGAATTAAGGGAATATGTGAAGCCTATCCCAACATGAGACTCCAAGTATAGCATATTTGCCACTTGGTTCCAGCTATGGGGATTTTTCACAAGACCCTCCCCTGGTGGTGTGAAAAGGCAAAAGAAAAAATAAATTAAATAATGTATTTTTTTACAATAATTAAAGTATGTGCAGTTTAATGCATGCGTGGGAGCCTATTTTCCAAGATCCAAAAGTAACCTTAGAAGAGAAAGCAAGAAGAAGTAAAAAATAAATTTCACTACCTATTTTCCAATTCCACCCATGCCCAAAGGCAGCTCCACACTTTAGCGTGAGGTTCATGCTCGTGGTGAGTTTCTGCACCCACAAGACAAATCATGTTTAAGAAGATAATAATTAACTTGCTTCAACTTACGTTTACATATGCTTTTAAACGTGGAAATGAAAGAAAAATAAATAAATAAGGCTACTGCTTTGGTATATAGAAATGTTTTGTTGAGATGGTGAAGTTGGGGATTAAAAAATGGTTTGTGTTACTGATTTTTAGGTGAACATAGTAATATGCTTTTTACGAAATAATAAAGTTATATGTGTGTGTGCCTCATTATGTATGTGTCTTACATCTAAGAATATATGGTATATGTATATATATACCTTAATTTCTTGATAAAATACATGTTGTTTTTCTTGTTTTTTATAACTATGTATTTGGTAGTATATGAGAAGGTTTTCAATTGAGATGGTGATGTTAGGGATGAAAAGAAAATGAGCGTTGGTGATTTTTAGACGTTGGGTGGATCAAAGAGTCAATATATTTCTAAAACTTGTACAAAAGATGACCACAAAAACAACAAATTATTCTTTGCAAGAAGCACTCAATGTAAGATGAACAATTCTGGAATGGAATTTAGTGAAGAGTGAGTTGGGGTGAAGAGTTTGTTGTTGAGGTTCAAAGTGAGTGCAAGAGTAGTGGTAAGTTTCAGCCATTATATAAAGCAATCATTATTGAGAATAAAATTTACTTTTATTTTTATTTTTATTACTCATAATAAAGAATATTGATTATTTTTATGAGAAAAAGTTAAAAATTTAATATGATTCTTATAAACAATGAAATGATGTTTTTTCTTATAAAATAATGTTTTCTAAAATATAAATATTGATAAAATAGTTTTTTATTTCATAAAATGATTGTTGATTTATAAATTTATAGAGCAAGAGTATCAGTACACTTCAATTTGTAAGGTGTCCCGTAGAAATTCCCAATATATAAATGAAAGGAAAAAATTGAAAATTATAAATATTGTATATCTAAAATTTAAAGACAACTTAACATATATGAATTATAATTACCCTCTGTATGTTTTCATGTTTTTTAAAAAGTAGTAATTTTTTTTAATACTATATAATATATCACAATCAATGTGTGTGATCACACAATTTAATTTGGGAGACATAGAAAAAGGAGTATACGTATAAAAAAAGGAGTAAAAAGATTTAATTTTTCCTTTGTATTATTTTTTATTCCCTAACAAGACTTTTGTATTCAAGGCCCACTCTTATGTCTCTCTGTCTTGAAAGTTGAAATATTCGGATCCACTATCTTGGCATCCTTTTTTGACCGCAATATTCTCATATTTAGTAGCAATATTTTAACACTACAAAATAATTATTGTTTTAGAGGAACACTGTAAATAGTTTGTATATGTTTAACAATAAAAAAGAAATAATTTATGTATGTATTTTCATAAGTGTCCTTCTTGTAGGGTCAACCACAATTTTCATGTGAGGGTAAAACATAAAATTATCATATTATTAGTAAAAAAAATAATTAAAGAAATGGGGTCAATTGATCCCAATAAGCATGGAATGAATCCGTACCTGTGATGAGTAGGTGATGGAGAGAGATATAGAGAGAAAAGAATGATGGATGTTGGATGGATGTTGATTTTTGTAAGGGTGTTCAAAAATAGCCACTTAACAAACATTAGTGAGGGATATGTTTTCTCTTGGCAACTCATTCATGCTAGGCTTCCAACTCGTTCTAATTTATTTAGAAGGGTCGTCTTGGTGGATTTTGTTAGCTCTAATTGTGTGTGGTGTATGGGGTTCTAAAATTGAAGGATTATTTGTTTTGTAGATGTTGTTTGGTTGGTAAAGTTTGGTATTCGATTTTAGGTGGATTAAGACGGGAGTGATTCTTCCTGGATGTGTTGTATCCCTCTTTAACCATTTCACCACTTTATCTTTGAGTAAAAAAATACCGGAAGGGTTGTTTCCCTTTCTACTTCACCTTGGAGTAAAAAAAAAAAGGAATGTTATTTGAACAACCATTTCTTAAACAACTTGTAGGACAACTAGAATATACAAACAAATGTAGATCTTAGCACGAAACCAAAGCAATAGAGATAAAATGAGAACATAATATGAGTGTGTGAAAGAAAGTTGTCATAAAAATTGTTACAAAATGAATATTCAAAAATCATTTCTCGAAAATTGAGTAAGAAAAATACCGATAAGTGTTGTTTCCCTATTTAACTATTTCAATAATTCATTAATCAAGGATACTTCCAAAAGAAGCTTCATCATTCCGTTACAGACCATGGTGACTTGATAACTTGAAGGCTCGTTGTATTGACTATAATAGTCCACTCCATAGCTCCTCATCTTTCTTTGGATTAAATTAAAGAATTTATTTGTAATTGTAACGATTTACCCAAATGACATAACTGTACATAAAAAGTAGTAAAAGGAATCCTTGAATATGTTTCATTCTGTTTCATTTTTACATAGAAGCATAGTATTCATAAAAGTATTCTTAAAAGTATTCAACCCGTACGATATAACTCATTCTTCTTTTTCTTTTCTTTTCTTTTTTACGCAAAAGCATAGTATTCTTAAAAGTATTCTTTAAGCACAGTTTTCTCGTCCCTTAAGATGTTCTTAAAGCAAAGTATTCTTAAAGCATATTATTCTTAAAACATGGAAAATAGTTTTCCTCCGTTTGATCACTGATGCTTATTGAACTGCAACAAAAGTTGTTCTAAAAATTGAATGTTGAAAAATATTGTCATATGAGCTTGCGTGACACTCGGTGGGCATTTTGCACATAATGCAAAACTCAGGGAAGTATTTGCAAAACGTCATGTTGACTAACAGAAGAATTTGATGGAGAGTGCAAATTGATTAACGTTGTGCAATTTCAGGGGGTAATTGAAGTTTTGTTAATTTCAGGGGTAATTGACGAAACTTACAATTTCAGGGGAGTAATTGTCTATTTATTCAAACTTCTATTATATTGTTGCATGTATGTTAACGAGGCTGGATCTGTTGACACCAGGTGTAAGTCATTTGACTTACACCAAATCTCAACCATTAAAATTATTAAATCATACGGTTTCTATTAAACAAACAAATACAAACATTTACTTTCCGTGCACCTGATGTCACAAGATCGGTATTGTCACTGGCTAAAGATCTCACTCAACAGGAAGCTCCTACCTTCACATCTCTCAATCTTCGATAGATCAGCACATAGCATAATTTGTTTATCTATTAATTCATTATCTTGATTCAATTTTAGGAAATCCAAAACAATTTCTCAATTTTCAATTTCACTTTTGATACCATTTACAGTTCATTAGTTATATCTAAAACTTTTCCTCAAAAAAATATCTAAAACTTCAATTTTATATTCTAATTTCTGTTATTTGAATTTATCAATCCTTTTAATTGGAAGTCTCTTCATTTCCGTTTTATTCTTCATCCATCAAATTTGGTTGTTTTATGTGCTTACAAAAACAAGGCTCACAATCGATGCATAATAATTACTATGGCGTCATCTAGTATATGAAAAAGCTTGATGATAAATTAATCCTTTCACAAATGGTTGAATTCTGAACACGCTTAACTCCAACAAATTGTGAAAGAGGAAAAAGGGTTGCACATTTAGGTGAGATATTAGCCGTGAGATTAATTTTTTGAACGACCAAGATTTGGTATAAGTCAAATGACTTACACCTAGTCAACGGATCCTGCTTCGAATGTTAACATAGTATTAGTATATTAAAGTAGTTCTTATTTTTTTTGGTAAAAAGAAGATTATACTTATTGCGGTAAGGTAATGTTTACCTCTTATTACATCAAAATTTCCCTTCAAAAAACAAAAAGAAAAACTTTTATATCATAATTCAGATGCTCTTTTAATATTGATAAGCATAAAATTTACACTAAAGTGGTGTGTAATTAAGGTCTACCTAAAATGACAATTTCGATATGGTTAGGTGTGAACACTTTCACCTGAATTCGAAGATAAGCTAACTCTTTATGTCTCTTTATAGGTCTATGGCATCAGCCAATGACTCGGCACTAAAACAAATAATGTTATTGCAAAGGAATCTACTAGGAAGGCAGATGATATTGCTGATTTATAAATATTTTTTGTGCGTTGAAAATTGGGAAAACAGATAGGCTCATTGTTAAAACCATTTGATATCTTTATATGTTTAGATAGTGTTGCAATATGGTAGAAATTAAAGGAAGCTATATAAAGAAGGAAAATAATTATGAGGGATGCTCTATCAAGCGAAACTCAATTTCACAAGAATTCCACGATAGTGTATTTTAACACAATTTTGTTCAAACTTAATTCCTAATTTTGTGGCATTCATGCATGTAGTGGTACATATGTGTAGCAATTAACACTTCAGGATGATTTCGGGGAAAAAAACTCTCGCGATACATATCTTTTCCCAATATTTATTGGAAATGAGAGTTTGGAGGAGAGTGGAAAAAGAAAGATGAGTGTGAATATGAATTTATGGAGAATATACAGAGGAAGATAAGAGGAAATTAAAGTATACGATTAGTGTGTCTAAGAAGATATAGAAGTAAAGGTGGGTATATGTATAAGAAGATGAACAAGTTGGTGGGTTGGTCTAAAAGAAGTAAAACAAAATAAATAAAAGGAAGTGATTGATTGAGGCTCTAGTTTTCTGGCGAGAAACTTCAACTTCTTTTTAAACTTTCTTTTTCCTTCGTTTATTGAGGAGGGGTGGTTTTAGGTCATTTTTTGATCTAGAATCACACCCCTCTACATCATTTTCCCTTTTTCTTTCAATCTAAATAAGTGGTTTTCGCATCTATCAAGTTTTTCCTTTTGTGGTTTTTGTGTTTTCGTCGTCTAAGTGCGGTGTTGTGTTGTTCGTCGTCTTGTGCGGTGTTTGATTTCGCATCTTGTCGCGGTGTTTGTTCAGTTCCTATTGAACGATCTACATCAGTCAATTACAAATTCAACCAATGATTTGGCTGTCAACGTTGCAGATCCGGAAGCATGGGTATTTCGGTGACTTAAGTTTTATCATATTATTTGTAGGCATTTTGCCGTTGTATGCTATTAACTTGGATGTTGTGAGTTTGTTCGCAGATTCACCCTTTACGTTTTTTGCGATGTTTGTATCTGATGTATTCTATCGATTTGAATGAATAAATATCGTTTTGCTTTTATGAAAAAAAGAAAAAAAAGAAAAGAAAGGAAGTGATTGTAAAAAAAAACCAAGTTCGTGAAGCATTATAAATAAAATACAAACTTATTAAACATTTAATTTTGGTTTTTATAGTAAGAAAGAGGCGAACCCTACGATTTACCACTAAAATGAGGAAAAAGTTTTGTGTGGTTACAAGATTCAAACACAACATTTAAGCATAAACTCAAAAGTGAAAAGGTAAAAGAAAATAATTAAATAATGTATTTTTTACAATAATTAAATTCATTACCTATTTTTCAATTCTACCCCTGCCCAAAGGCAGCTCCACGCTTAAGAAGATAATAATTAACTTGTTTCAACTTAGGTTTACATTTAAGAATATATGGTATATGTATATATATACCTTAATTTCTTGATAAAATACATGCTTTTTTTTTTCTTGGTTTTTAGTCACTATGTATTTGGTAGTATATGAGAAGGTTTTCGATTGAGATGGTGATGTTAAGACTGAAAAGAAAAGGGGTGTTGGTGATTTTTAGATAGTTGGGTTGATCAAAGAGCCAATATATTTCTAAAACTTATACAAAAGATGACTACAAAAACAACAAATTATTCTTTGTGAGAAGCACTCATTGTTAGAAGAACAATCCTCGAAGGGAATTTATAGCGAAGAGTTTGTTGTTGAGATTCAAAGTCAGTACCAGAGTAGTGGTAAGTTTCGGCCATTATATAATGAGTAGTGATATATGTACAACCATTTGATACAATTTTGATGACAACTTTCATTTGCTCTTTTCTCATTGGTCCAAAACAATAGAGATAAAAAAAGGGAGAGAGAGAATAAGAATATAATGTGAGTATTGGAGAGAAAGTTATCAAAAAGTTGTAATAAAGTGGTTGTACAAATATCATTTCTCTTATATAAAGTAAACATTATTGAGAACAAATTGGTGCTGGTATGTACTTGGTGCAAAGATGAATTTAATTCCAAATTGACCCTTGTTCCAAACCTACAAATAATATGATAAAATCTAAGTCACTGAAATATTAATGTTTTTGGATCTGCAACGTTGACGCTCAAATTGTTGATTGAATTTGTAATTGACTGAAACTGATATTTCAATAAGAATCAAACGAACACCGCAACAAGACGGAGAAATTAAACATCACCGCACAAACGACAAACAAGACAACGTCGTACTCAGACGACGAAATCACATAAAACAAAAAATGAAAAACTTAATTTATGTGAAATCACTTATTTAAATTGAACGAAAAAGATAAAATATGCAGGGAGGTGATTTTAGGTCAAAATGATGACCTAAAATCACCCATTCTCAATGAGATAATGAGATGATACAAAGCATTACTCAAATTATACGATCAAATTGGAATTCGTTTTGTTTCTTGTTCTGTGCTAGATTAAAAGTTAATCCCAAATTTCTCATGCATACCTTTCCAAAGATTTTACTATTAGCTTTGGAATCCCACCTCCAAAGTAAGATCAAGAAGTTATTGTTTCTCATGCTCTCAACTAAGATCCATTTTTTTTATTTAAAAAATTGACCTATTTCGATTTTTTTTTTTTTGTGATTGTATTTGGTACAATAGCCAACATCATCAATTCCTAAAAAAAATAAAAAAATAGCTAACATCATCAATTGTTGTAGGTAAGAACAGGCATCATGAACCCCCCATAGTGTGATCTGCAAATCTTTTGGGATATGATTTTGATTCTTTTTCCTTCTTATGGAAAAACAAATATGTCCTTTTATTTTAGGTAGATATGGTTCAAGTTGGTTAAAAGGTATGATTTTTATTGGGTGAAAGGTAGGATAATAATTATTTGTTGCCTTAATGCTATCATTTATATTGTATTTCCGTTAATACCTATATAATTATTTTTAGAGAAATAATACATATATGATTTTGAATATATATTGAATTTGATATTGGGTATAACAAACTATATATATTTATAATTAATTTTCTCTCCATGCGTTGCACGGGTGTTAAATTTTTTTAGTGATTAGAATGTAACCAAATTAAAATTTCGTTGAATTAATTAGTGATTAGAATTTGAATTGTTGAATCAAAGATATATTTAACCTAAAATGTTTTAGCCCATATCTAGTATGACGTTAATTTCGTTGGAATCACACTGCGACGTTGTGATTTATCATGATAAAAAAAACATGGACAAAGAATCACACTATAGTCAAAAGTAATTTACGATTAATGGGTTTTTTTTATGCATGACAATGAATATATAATACATTACTCTTATTCGACAACCTCACTTCATCGATTATCTCATGCTCAAGTGGCAGAACCACTTGAGGACAGGGGTAGACCATGGCTACCCCATTAAAAATAAATTTCTTTTATCAATGATGATTACAATCGTAGATTGAAAACGACTAAAATAGCCTTCAGTTACTCTGAAAACTACAATACTACGCTCTCACTTTTCTTGAAACACAAACAATTCTCTTCACACTCATCTTCTTTCTCGTGAGTCACCACTCAACTATTTGCCATTCACTGCATGCACAAGGTCGATGCGGCTCAATATCGATTTGGCTTCTGTCTGTGACTCCATCACCGTATCTGTGAATTCGGTTAGTGTAATTTTTGTTTTTGGTTAGTTAGGGTTTTTTCGATTTGTGATTTGATGATTATCGATTTATCAATGGCCATCTATTTTAATATTCTTTGTTACTGAGAGTACCAGATGTTGTTTCACTCTTTCGTGATTATCACTGTTTGTGCTGGCTTTTGTTTGCTTGTTTTTTTTTAAAATATAACCTTATATACTTAATTTCAATCATGATATGGTTGCTCTTCTTTACTATTCTATTTCTGTTTGAATTACTTTTGTTCACTAGCTTAATAAAAACGTGAAAAATAGCAATAGTTTTGCTAGAACAATGTAAAGAGAACAAATAATATTTTTTCAAGGAAACAAATAATCTTAATATATTGTATGCAATATGATTTATATATTTTTGTTTATGTCGATTGCGGCCACGCCACAGTTTTTGGTCTGGATCCATCAGTGCTCAAACAAATTTACTAATTAATCATCCATAAGAACATGTGTTTTGCCACGCGGAAATTGATGTAAATGCATCAAATTGACAAAGGAAGTGATGGATATTTGGCAAGTGAACCAAATTCAATCGAAGTAATAAAAATTCGTTTCCACGAGGACTGTATTTAACTTCTACTTAGCAATTTCATTATTAAAAAGGATGTATAAAATTTATATTGATGCCCTAGGCAGTTGAGTTGTTTTGTAACATAAACTGATTAAAAGCAAATAAAGATTGGTTTTAGAAAAATGAGAGAAGTATGGTTAAGTCCTTCGAATCCTCCGAAGTTCTCCTATGGTAATTCGCACTCCCAGTTCAATCAATGATCATCTAATTCAACGACAGATTAACAAAGTAATTCTACCCAATCTCTTGGTCTAGAATTCTCCCCGCAAGTGGCAACCACTTAATCTCTTAAGTGAATTCGAAACTGTTGGAGGATTTAACAGAACGTTAATCCTTATGTCATAACCTAATAATGATCTATCTCTAGCTTGATTACTTAGGTTAAACTTATTACCTAGGTCAGAGTCAAAAGCCAGGGTTAGTGGTCATTCAATCTCTAAGATCAATTTGCATATTCATA
>Ga0315915_1008837_pt1 | contig 11661 bp, 5 predicted proteins | sample MpolbnodulesMG_FD_207738 | JGI IMG/M metagenome (GOLD analysis project Ga0315915, IMG submission 207738) | Medicago polymorpha root nodule microbial communities from Los Angeles, California, United States - branched nodules | ecosystem: Host-associated > Plants > Roots > Nodule | place: USA... | reverse complement strand
TATCATTAATAGTCCCAATTGCATATTAAATCAATCAATTTATCAAAGTTAAAGTTATAAAAAAAAAATCCCAAATCAGAAATCCTAAGTAATGAGATTTTTAGATCGGTACCTTCATAGTTGTTTAACTACTATTGGAAGCTAAAATCAGTTGATCCTTCATTGACCAGCAGCGACAGGGGAAGCCCGGAGGGGAAAAACATAGGGGAAGTCTGGAGATGGAGATGGGGTTCACAGAGAACAAGGGAGAGGGAGGCCGATTCAGCGAAAGGGGGTGGTCGTGGTGCTTGAGGAGCTGCCACCAGCCGCCACCAATGAGATGGTGTTTTGTTTATAGTTTGTGGTGGTTGGGAGAAATTACGTTAGAGAGAAGTATAGAGAGAGATTGATCCATAAAATTGAGTGAGTTGAAAGTATAAAATTAAGTGAGTTGAAAGTGCAAAAAAAAATTGAGGGTATGCAATAAAAAAAAACTAAGGGGGTTCATTTTGCAAAAAATTTGGATTATTGGTGTATTTTTCAAAAGTTGAGAGGATGCAAGTGCATCCCCTGACTTGTACGTGGCTCCGCCACTGTCTGCAAAGAAATATTAAGGTTTATATCTGATGAATGGATCGACCACCAACATGATATCAAAATCCAAGTGCCAACAACTAACTGAACAAAGCAACAAGCATAAAAGCTCGTTTGAACATGAAGTATGAGAGTCGAGAGTGTAGGTAGACATGATGCCTTGAAACCTGTAGACAGATTTGGAACATCTGAGAGTAAGTCAGACCACCAAACACCACAACACGTAAAAATCCAGATTGATGGATGAGTCCAATACATCAATAACCAAACTTTTTATGTTTAACAGAACCATACTATTTCGTGTTAACATAATAGACCCTTTTGGGTTTTTTAATCACAAACAGACCCTTTATTATTGAAAAAAGAACCACTGCAAACTGAATCTCAAGTTTGAAGCAACCACAATCTAATCAAACATAACAAAAGAAATGCATTAAAAAACATGAAAATACGAAGAAAAAAACACTAGAGCAGAAAAACACCACAAAAACTCCACCGCCCACAACCGAGAACCCAATAACAATGGCGGCACACCAAAGAACTTCGACGTCATCAAATATGTGGAGGTCGTCGGCCGAGAATGGTAGAAACCACCCCTAAACTAGAGGCGACAACGCCGCCCACCACAACCACCCCAAACCTGAACAGATCAATCAACCGATAGTGGGACAAAGGACGACAAGATTTGATGGGGAAAAAGAACCACTCAAACCATAGAGCTTGCAATCACCCGAATCAGATACGAGGATTGATGATATGGAACAAAGGACCACCAAAAGGGAAGAGAGGCGTCACTGGTGCGGAGGGTGAACCTCGTCGCACCACCATACGTTGAGGTTACATCAAAGCAGTGGTTTTGGATATGGAGGAAGGTACAACAACACAAGGGTTGAGTTTAGAGAGTTCATAGGATTTGTTCGAAGATAAGAATAGCTTCATTCAATTTCAAACACAAATTCACCGAAACAATTCATCATAAAATATAACTTATTTTAAACTCAATCTATTGATGTATTATATTATTTGTTGAAGGTAGGAAATATGTTCATACTTGTCAAAATAATATAAATATTAAGCTGGGAAAGGGGGAATTGTTCACATCAAATTTCAAAAGCAACAATAGAAAATAGAAATAATAAGTTAGGATGGGAGGAAGATTCACATCTATTTGCAAAAGCAATGATAACAACACTTTCATTTAGTTGAATTTTTCTTCATAATGAAACTATCCTAATTTAGTGTATACTAGGGGCATCATCAACATTAGTTGGAAAAACAAAAAGATAGTGTATCAACCTTTTCTACGATTCCTATGCCCATATATATATGACTATTTTATGTACCCAAAATACATTCAAAATAGACCCCAAAAAACAAAGACAAGGACCCAAAAAAGAAAAACTAATTTTTCCATCGATTGCCCACTAGTCTTATATAAGATCATCACATGGCAACTTCTGATTCGGGCACGTAATTTAGTCTTTCTTCCCACACCAACTTGGATACAAGTTCATCTTGCTCAGGTACATGTTCCTGCTTCACATAACATTAAATGTTCATCATTATTAACTCTACAAAAATCATCATTATGACCCACTTGTTTTAGCAATATGTATTATTTAAATAAAATCATCATCATCATTATCTTTTAAAGCAAGAAAGAAAGTTGTTTATTTTTTATATATTGAATATAAAGTGAAGATGGAGAAGCAATGGAATTGAACACGAACCTCTAATTCCCTAACCAATTCCTTGGCTGTGGATGCTGACACGATAATGCGACGTGCCTTTGGGGAAATAAAGCCTTCATCAACGGCCTTGTCAATGAAACACAACAATGAATTGTAAAATCCATCCACATTCAATAGACCCACCTGCACCATAAAAATATTAAACAATCAAACACTAATGTCACAATTATATATTAGCTAAGCTATATATTTACACTATATAATAGCTATATAATATATAGTCGTAAAGTCGACTAAAAACGAGATTTGACGATTCATATTTTAATATCAAAATATGTATTAGAATTAAATCGTCTGATCTTGATCCGATGACTAACGATGAAAGTGTGAATTGCTAATCACATCATATTCATATTTTTTATTTCTAGTAGTATTCCATTGACCAACAACTTTATTGGTTTTTTGTTGTTCTTTAGTTAATTACTTTAATTTAATTATTACTAGTTTTATTGTGACATACCTTTCTCCCATTCAAATGGAGAACCATCAGTCTAACGTCATATATCAATATCAAATAATGTAACGTGACAACGATTAACTACACAAAATCCTAAAGTACTATCTTTTCATGTGAATTGAAATTCAATACCCCACATGTTTCGGTTCAATTATATACGAAGCTTCCTAATGTTATGTATCATGCTTAAAATTAAAACATCAACTAGTAGTTAACTAATTAAGCTAATTAACCAAAAAAAAACTAAAACAAATTTGTAAGCAACATGTCATCTTAAGATACGTAAAACAATGGTTTTTAAACATGGAGACAACGAATAAATACGTATGACATGCATCATAGATAGGAGGCAAAGTTGGTTAAGGCAACTGCTGTCCAAATAATTAAAATGAAAAGAAAAAAAAAAGCAAACATTAATTAAATTGAATTTGACTGATTCATATTTTATAAAGTAGGATATTAGGAGAAAGCTAAATTCCAGAGAGTTCACAAGAGGCAAGTGAATTAGCTAGTTTGTTTAATTATAAAAGCTATATAGTTTCTTGTAAGATATACTTTATTCCATTCCCACCTTTCAGGCATGTCTCTAGTTATTACTTATTTAAAATATTGTTATGTCTCTATTATAACTTTGGTCAACTTAATTAGTTTGTAACTAATCTCATTAGTATCTCCCCTAACTATAACCAAAGAAGTAAATACGGTATCATATAATATGTCGTATGATAACAAATTGGAAAAGAGTAATATACTAGCAAAATGGGTAACGTAAGTTGATATATTTGGTACAACAGATTTTGAACCAGATATATTAATTTTTGTAGATTAAATTGTACTTGTATTTTAGGATGGAGAAAATAGTTTTTAAATAAATAAAAAAGAGTAGTATGGTTCTTACCGGTTTGCTGTGGATCCCAAGTTGAGCCCAAGTAATAATTTCCAGCAATTCTTCAAGGGTACCATATCCACCTGATGTTTCAAAATAACAAGACATTTTAGTACCAACTTCATGTGTCAACCAAATTAAGAATCCCACTTCACATGATAATAACCTACTTCACATGAGTATGCTCTTTCTTTCTTATGTTTTATAAATAAACTAATAATTTATGAAGCCTCTAATATGGTCTTGGTTCAATGAAAGTCTCCGGTCTGCTACAACAAGTGTTGTAGCAGACTGGTCCATATAAGGTCCACCTATGGACCCGGTAAATATAAACCGATGAAGTATTACTATAAATAGTCGATACGACATGTGGGCTCGGACTATATAAAAAATGCACCCTTTAGGTTTTACTAGTGTAGCCAAGATTTCATACCAGGAAGGGCAATGAAGGCATCAGCCTGCCTAGCCATTTCAGCTTTCCTTTGATGCATATCAGATACAGCTCTCACTTCCCCAATAGGGTCACCAGTTATCTGCATTTTCGACCACCATATATTCATTAACAAATTACATGAGACATTTGACATTTAACTTTGACAATTAAGTAAAAAAAATTGATCATGCAAGTCCTTATACTACATAAGGAAAGACAAGCCTAATTGCAACTACCAAAGGACACATTAACTCAATGGTTTACCTCTCTTGGCATGAGACTCCTTGGGATAACACTGCATAAACAAAGTCCGTAAAATATACATCATTAGTCAAACATTACAAGACAAAAATATTTTAATGGATAATGATTGTGATTTAACAAAATGAATCTAATGAATGACTAAAAAACAAATTTAATTTAAAAAATGCAAGACAAGTAAGATACATGAAAGAGAAGAGTTATATCTATAAACATGTCAATGTTCAAAGTGCATGCAAGTGAAAAGGAAAAGGCAAAAACATTGTCTCCAATTCCCGCGCAAGAACTTTCTGTAAAAAATAATAAGCCAAAAGGTATTCACCTTTTAACCAATGTCTTCAAAAAGCTTCTAACCTTAAGTAAAAGTTACACATAATTACTTTTAATTCACCCCCCTTTATATAAACTCAACAATGTAGCAAAAAGCCAAATTAACCACATTATATAGTAAATTTATATTCTATTAAACTCTAATATGCTCCCTTACATCCTACATTTAGAAGCTTCTATAGGGGGGTTAATTAAATTAAAAATTGTCCCACACTCTACCAATATTTTATGATCCCCCATAATGTCTTACATTGAAATCATTAATTTCTTAGGGAACAGGCATGGGACAATAGACAATATATAGATAGATTAAACCCACTTCTTAGAAATCAATAAAATGATTAACTTGTCCTTTCATCCAACAAACACATAGATATAGACAAAAACAAAAACAAACAAAACAAATAGAATGATTTTTGGACATCATATTTTGATGTCAAAAATGGTGTCCTCGATTGTGTGTATTTTCAAAATGCATATAAGTTGTAAACTAAAAGAGATAAAGATAAACATAAAACCTAAAAGTGCATCATATTGTGCTCAAATTTTTTTTGAAACAGACTCTTGTGTAAAAAAAAACAAGGTAACACTGCATATAATACATCAAATGATGAGATTCTTTCCCAAACTCTACGTATGCGGAAGCTTTAGTACATCGAGTTGTCTCTTTTTATAATGTTCAAAATTTGATACAAAATGAGGGAAAAAATGTTTATTGAGAGAGAAGAAACTAACCCAAGAACATGACGACCACCATCATGAACTGCCTGAGAAACAAGACCCATCAGACCCACACTACCCCCTCCATAAACCAAATCAATCCTTCTCTCAACCTTCAACATTGAAAACACAAACTCAAATGACACGTGTAACTATAGTAATCATGACAACAAAACCAAACCAAGCTAGAAAGAAAGAGACAATAATATTGATTAAAAAAATAAAAATAAAAATACTATTATATTGATTATATAAATATTGATTGATAGAGATTGATTGATTTAGTGGAGTAGTCAATACGAAAATAAAATTAAAATTTGAGATGTAAAAAAAAAAAAGGTAGCCCTTTGCTATAGGGAAAAAAAATCATGAAAGATTGTGGGAAATGGTAAAGGCTAATAGCACGCTCCGTATAGTGTAATGATACAAAGCTTTGCACGTTCATTTTCCTAGAAAAGTGCAGAAAGCATTTCTTGATTTTTTTTTTTATTATTATTTTTCATCATATTGAAAAATAAAAAATTGTATGATATTAAAATTAAATTTTTAGACAGATTATGCAGAAATAAAAACTGAGATCATGCAAGAAGGCTGATCAACTGACAGAGAGATTCCAGCTAGCAAATTTCTCTCTTTCATGACAAACACAACAATCTTCTCATTCCTCAACAATCTTAACCTAGATTTGGAACTTTATAAAATTTAATTAGCTGAAAAAATTAAAAAATAAAAACAAAGGAGAAGAAAGAGGTGTAACAAGGAAAGAAAAAATGTAATAGACCACATTAAAAAAAGATGAACATGAGGAATGAGAAGATGAACATGAACATGAACAAAGAAAGATAGAAAAAAAGTATCTAAAAAAGACATTTTTTGGAAGGAAAACATGATTGATGAAAGTGTTTATGTTATATAACTCACAAAAAATAACATCTTTATTATAAGAAAAATAGAAGAAAATGATATACCATTTCTTTTGCTAGTTCAACAGCAGCTTCTTGGTAAGTAGGTTTGTTCCCTGAACTGCTACCACAGTAGACACAAATCCTCTTAAACTTTGATTTGGTTTCTTCCATGATCTTCTTGTGGAAGGGTTAACTCAAGAAAAGGGATTAAAGTGATTGAAAATGAGAGAGAACTAATAGAAAGAGTACTTAGACTGTTTGTTTTATTTGCAAAGGTGTTTATGTCTCTATTTATAACCTTTGTATCTCGTAAGTTTAGACTCACAACCCTCTTTTGCCAATTATACCTTTTTTTAAACGAGAAAAATACTTTTTTTTATTTCTTTGTCTTTTCTCAATTAAAGAGATCCACATGTGTATTTCACTTTTGAACTTAAATAAGTCTCTCTTGGAGAGATCAATGGATAAATAGTTATCTTCGTTCAAAATGAGTAATGAATAGTTGTAATAATTTTTTTTTATCAAAAAGATGGTCATAGTAATTTTTTAGTATAGTAAAATTATAAATTTGTTTTTGATTGTGCACGAAAAAAAAATGTCTACATCTTTCTTCCCTACTTTTTAACCGTCCGGGTGTTAATTACCACACTTCAATCTTTCAAAAGTTCCAGATCATGACATTTAAATAACCATTTAAACATCGGATATTATTTTGACTAACAAAATAAATAATCAATAATTATTTGATAATTTTAATACATTAAAATATTACTATAACTATCCATTATGCATTCAAACAAAAATGATTATTTACCCAATTTTCATCCCTTAAAAATTGATTTTACGGCTATTTCTGAATAATGCAACAGATTTTTCTTTGTCTCACGGTCATTCAAACAAAGAGGATCCACCAATTGGTTTTTGTGCTGACGTGATTTCTTATTCAATATTCTTTTATATGTTATATTTTTTTAGGTTAGACTAACTTGTATTTTTATTTTTATGATACATGTTAAAGATTTTATAAATGATAAATATTTATTATAAAATATTAATTTTTAATCTTAAGAAAAATAAATTTACACAATTTCATTCTCCTCTTATGCGAAACATATTAGAAAATAGTTCACTCACTACTCTTGAAAGAAGCTTGAATTATATTTTTCACCTCTTTTATGTTAAAATATATAATTTTATCCCTTAATAAGTTTTTTTTATTTCTAGTAATTTATCAACAAAAAAATAATCCAACACATTCCAAAGAAAAATAGTATTGTGGGTCCACTTTAATATAATCAAAATTCAAATTCATGTATTTCTCTATTTTTTATTCATAATTTTATTAACATCTAGTTTTAAACTCTATTATAAATTATAAAATATAAAACAACACAAAATAAAATTAAAATGAGTGAAAAATTACTAAAGTCGATAAGATATGATTATTTAAAAATGAATTTTATATTCAAAGTTACAAAATTCCATGCAAAAAATTAAATTTAATCATCATTGACATTTAAATTACAAATAAATAAAAAAAATTCTTAAATGGTGTTTTAAAATTAGTAGATATCGTAAAATATTTATTTATGTTAAAATAGATTAAATTATAGTACATATTTAATTATTAAAGGAAGTGGTTGTAATTCAAGCATCTCACGGGGGAGGAGTATAAGTTTTATTTTTCAAGAAAGTGGAGTGTATATTTTAACTTAAGAGGGGAGAGAAGTGTAATTTAAGTTTCTTTTAGGGGATCAGATTGTAATTTACTCAAATTTTTATGACCAATAAGATCTCTTTCATCCACAAATCAATGTTGAAATTGTTAGGTCCGACGAAGTTTGAAATTCAACACATCTATTTTTTTTATAAAAATAAATGATATTTATTCATTCAAATTGATAGAGTACATCAATACAATACAAATTCAAAGTCACTAAAAACAACAAGAATGAATCTACGAACAAATTCACAACATCAATGTTAACATCATAAAACATCAGAGTATCTTTGCCTACAAATATGATTGTATTAACGTCTCAAAATATTTATGTATTTGGATATGTAACGTTGACGATGTCAAAGTCATTGATTGGATCTGCACTCACTCAAAGTTAATCTCTCAACCTTAATCAAATAAACACCGCATTACAAACTACCAAAATCACAACCAAAGAAAGACAAGCATTGGTCATAAGGCGTTGAAGCCGATGAATGTAACAAAAGTGAAGGTCACAAACCCATAACACCCAAAAACCTGACCATAAGCAGCAACAAGAATTTGAGGTAGTAATCAGCAAGATCTCAAACCGATCGAGTAAATATCACGAAAACCTAGCATCTGAAGCTACTTCAACCAAGCAACCGCCACCACTAACTGAGGCGCCGCCAATAAAAACATACATGTAAGTGTTTTGCGTGACCCCAAGCGGGGTTGGGGCGTGACAATGTGGATAACATCTTCGTCGTACCGCCACACGTGATGGTTACATGATGGAAACTAAGATTGGATTTTTGGGGAATGGAGGTGGCGCAATGAAGACTTAGAGAGAAGGCAAAGAATTAGTTTTAGAGAGAGAAATAGTTAGAGAGGGAAAAGAAAAACTATCGAGGAAAATTTAACGAGGGAAAACGTAAAATTCGTCTTTAATTTCGTCACTAAATTTTATTGCAAGGATATTGGTGAGAAATTTCATTTTTTTCGTCACTTCAGTGCCACTCTCATTGGTTAATTATTAAAGTCTTAAATGCAATTTACATCCCCTATTTTGATAAAATCTGAATTTTAACCCCTTATTTTTTAAATTCAAAATTCCAGTCCCCAATTTTAAATTTTTTAGGATTCTACCCCTATTTGGAAAAATTATTTAATGCTAAGTAATCAATTAAATTGATAATCATATAATATGATGTAATCCACATCAACATTACCAGATTGAAAGAAGAAAGACCCTAAAAAATACTCCCTCCGTTTTAAAATGAATGTCGTTTTAGCTAAAAAAATTGTTTCAAAATGAATGTCACTTTAAGTTTCCAATGTAATAATAACTTTTTCTTTTCAATTGTACCATTCAATTAATACTATATACACTACTTCCAAAGTATTATTTTTTCTTTAATCAAAAACAAACCAATAGTTGATTAGAATAATTTGGTAAAATAACATCTATCTTTCTTTTAATTAATGCATTTTTTAATATGTATGTAAAAACCTTAAACGATATTCATTTTAAGACGGAGTGAGTATATAATAAGGTGCCTAAAATTCTGAATTGTAAAAAGGGGGGTTAAAACTTAATTTGAGCAATTATTAAAAATATCTCAAGCAATATCACAATCTTTCATTTCACTTTCTTTCATCTTACTTTCTTTGATTATCCAAACAAAGCCTTAAAGTTTAAAAAGAAAAATAAACTTTTAACGTCAAAAGAGAAAAAACTAAACTCTTACTCTTTTATTTCTTTTTATGAATACAAATTAGACATATTTTTTTCAAAGACAAATCAGATAATTTTTTAAGGGAAAAATCCTGATATTTAAAATGCGCTTACGTCCCGCGAACATAACTCAGTTGGTAGGATAATACATTATTATATGCAGGGGTTGGGGTTCGAACTCCGGACACCCCCCCTTATTCACCTTATAAGATGAATTCTACTGGATCCAAAAAAAAAAAGAAAAAAGCGCTTACAAAACTGTTCATATAGGTTTGTCAAAACAAATAAAATTGTTCGGATAGGTGGTTGTTTTCTTTTTCTGCAGTAAGCATGGGAATTGAATGTATTAAACAAATGTAAGTGTAGACAAGAATACCTAATTCACATTGAGTCATTGACCAGGCTTGGGTCAAAATATGAGGTGTATTATAGTTTTTGCTTTCTTCCAAAGGTATTAATATTATTATTTTTTGATGAAGTAGCTTAGTAACTAGAGCTCACACAATTAAATTGTGAAGAAGTGGGATATGTGGGGTTCGAACCTCAGCCCCTGCATATCATATGTAATATCCCTACCAACTGAGTTAAGCTTACGGTATCCGAGGTTCCAAAGGTATTAATTTTTGTAACATACGCAGTCTATCCGAAGTTTAGTTTTATTAAGTTTTTATTTGTAATTGATCAATTTTAACATTTTTTGAATGTTAAATATAATCTGACTACAAATTATTTCATTCAAAAATCAAATTAGAATACAAAAAATTATTTCATTCAAAAATAATTATGATACTTCACGTGTAGAATTGTTGCTTAATGTATATTTTTCAATTGATAAAATTATTTGTTTTTAATCCTTCATTTCTTAAGCGAAGTGGTAATTCGAAGTTCAGCCGTTGAATAAGTAAAACCTAGTTAAGAATTATTCCATCCAATAATCGAATTCGGGTTCTCTCAAACGATTCGTCTTTTGGTGAAACTCATCAACCACTTGAACTCAATCACTTAGTTGTAACATTATTTTGTTTTAGGTTGGCCCAGTAGTATTGCCCAGTAGTAACATTATAACATTATTTTGTTTTAATCCTTCGTTTCCTTGTTGTCAATTTCGGTGGGTTAAGTTCATAAAGAACTATGCTATGACTTTAAATGGACCTCCTTTAAATGGACGGTGGGATTGACCCCTCGAATTAGTCGGTCCTTAAACCGTGTATCGAGTTTAGAAGAAGAAAAAACTTAATTTTGTTTTAGATGGTTAAGATCAATTGTCTTGTACTAAAAAAGATTACTTTCCTTACTATTTCTGTCGCTAAAATATCAAATTTTTGTCGCTAAAATATATTGTGTTTTACAAAAGGGTTAAAAATAACTTTGGCTCCCTCCTCGCTTGCAAGTATCCCTGACTATACTATACAAATGATTCCTCTACCATCGTCATTGTGTAAATAGGCCGAAAGAATTTGCAAAAACTTCACATGGGACAATATTAGTGAGCATAAAAATTGTCACTTAATTTCTTAGAAAACATTTTGTAAACCAAATTAGAAGGTGGGTTGGGGTTTAGGTGTATGAAGACCCTCGATGAGACTTATACTTATATGTATAAAAGTATAAGTTAGTTAGGCAAATGGTGGTTTTTTTTTTTTTTGTTGGTTGGGTTGGATTTTACATATTTTATATATTGTTCATACCAACTGAGCTAATTATGAGATATTGTGGGTTCAAAGTCATGAAAATCAAGTATTAATGTTGTTATAATAATATGCTTTCTATGAGTGCTAATTCAACATCTTCTCATATTAGTCCGTTCACCATATTGGGCATAGGCTAATCTTCCTTTCTTTGTAATCTCTTTTTTAATTTGTTTCCCTTTGTAAATTTTGTACAGACTTTGCCGTTTTTCCTCGTCAC
>Ga0315915_1008835_pt1 | contig 11662 bp, 5 predicted proteins | sample MpolbnodulesMG_FD_207738 | JGI IMG/M metagenome (GOLD analysis project Ga0315915, IMG submission 207738) | Medicago polymorpha root nodule microbial communities from Los Angeles, California, United States - branched nodules | ecosystem: Host-associated > Plants > Roots > Nodule | place: USA... | reverse complement strand
GAATTTAGACAAGGGTTGCGAAACATGAGAATAGTCTAGCAAACCTTGAGACATATAAAGTTTCGTTCTTCAAGGATTCCAATAGCAATCAACCATGAGAATAGGCGTGGTTGCTAGAGGAACACACACGCTGCACCTCGAGAGAGGCTTTGATACGCTAAAGAGAAACTTGTCTTTAAAAAGTAGGTCGAATATAAAGTTATGGTTTAGGGTTTGTTTGTGAAAGATTTGTTATTATGATGAACCAATAATCCCAAGGCACCTTTTTATTATTATTTTTATTTTTATTTCAAAACAAAAACTAAACATTTTAATTTCTAAAACATTTCATTCTAATCATTATTAAAAGTTAATTAAATTCATAACTCTCTGTCGGAATGATACTCTATTTTTACTACTTCGGTAAAACCGTACACTTGCGGTTTTGCTCATCAGTCATGCCCACCATCAGTGACATCGTGGCCTACCTGATCGTGATAATTCAGGTACTCCATCTCGGACGGGTCAACAACTACATTCATTTGTCAATTCATAAAGGGTTAATAGGTCTTTACCCCCTATAATATAAGTCATTTCCGATTTTCCCCCCTGTAAAATATTTTTGTTTTGATTTACCCCCTAATAGGCCAAACAAAAACGAAAATTTCTTGAAAAATAAAATAACATTGATTTTTGTTTGGCCTATTAGGGGGTAAATCAAAACAAAAATATTTTACAGGGGGGTAAATCAAAAAAATAATTTTACAGGGAAAAAACCGAAAATGACCTATATTACAGGGGGTAAAGACCAATTAACCCATTCATAAACTACACATGCAATCATCAAATTGTCAATTTTAAAATCAACCCTAACCACAAGCAAACTACTCTAATTTTTTAAAAAATTAAACCTAAACAAACTAACATTATCATTAAAATGATTGATACAACTTACTTGTGATAATGTGTTGTTGATTTGCTTGCAATTCTTGAAAATGACTTTGGTGAGAATTGGAGAGTTTGAGAGAAGTTGGGAGAAGTTTAAAAACAGATTATGTTTGTGTTTCTGCTTCTGTTTATGTTCAACACGCTTCAGCAGTCCTCGGCAGTTAACTGCTACCGAGGGGTATTTCCGTCTTTTACATGTGTTTCTCAGGCAAACCAAATGTGTCAACAGCAAATTTCGAAACTGGTCAGTGGTCACTTTCTTTGTTCCGTGGAGGGTGTGGTAACTGGTTTGGTAGGGTCACATAGTCACTTGAATATATGCCTCATTTTTGTTAGATAGTTTCACTGTTGTTACCAGATACTAACAAATCTCGTTCACAGAACATGGGTAGTCTCTTTTAAAGACTGTGATAAACCAACATGATGGACCAGTTCAGTTTCACATTTAAGACTTTGAGACTTTCTTTCTAATAATTATATATGTAACTTACCATTCTTAGAGGATTGATGGTCAATAAAAGTTTTTCCAAGACTAATACTTGATATATTTTTCAACAAAGAAAATACTAATTTTAATATAGAGCTAGTCATGTTTATATGGAATGGAAAATGAAATTGGAGTTGAAGTCAAACAATGCTAAGTGCTAACGGTTCATCATGCTAATGCTATATATGCAACCTGCACCTCAATCCTCCAATTAATCCTGTTTGTTGAGAATATGATGAGTAGGTGGTGTACTTAGGTGAAATTGAAGATTATTATAAAGACGACATAAATTAAAAGGAAAATGTTTGATGATACAAAAAAGACAGGCACCACCGTTTTTCACATTGAATGAAAATAAAATCTGAAAATATATTTATAATTGGCAAGTACTTCTCATTTTACAATCCCCTGTTTTGTAGAAATTGAGTTAAGTATATGTTTTGTCCTCTAATCGCGTGTCTATTTCGAATCTACTAAAAATTGTTTCACCTATAAATCGAACTTGAATTCTATTAAACGGTTTGTCTCTTGGGGAAACTCAGTAATCATGTTGTCAATTCAGATCAAAACGCACACGAATACAATGATTTGTGGAGCAAAATTAGCAACAACCAAAACCACAGTGATTAAACAAGCACACAATAGAGTACTATAAAAGGAGAAGGAGAAGAACAACACAAAGATATTTGTTTACATAGTTATGTCCAAATTGACCGACTCTGGAGGAGAAAGCACCTCTTCGTTTCACTAATCAAGAGAATAACTTTACACTGAGATATAAGGGTTACAAGAAATTAGACTCTGACAAGCTCTTTAAGAGCAAACCCTGATCTCTTCCTTTTTCTCAAGAGACTCGATCATTTATCACACCAGGGTGTTTGAATAGTGTTTCCAAACCTTAGAATTTATCTCAAAAACCCTCAACCTTTAGCTCATTGATTTCCTAAAGGTTCACATTTTGATCTCTCTTGGATTGTCTGTTTCCACTCTCTCAAACCCTAAACATGAGCTTCCTATTTATAAGATTCATCTAGCCTTGAAAACTTGGCAACCAAGAAAACATAAAACACTCCTCCACGTCTCGGGCTTTCTCATCCGCATCAAGAGCTAGACAATAGCTTTCCTCCTTGGAATCCTTCCACCATCTGCATCGCAAGTCTTTTCCCCACATTGCGAGATAGGCTGAACTCAGACTTATGATTTTAAGGCATATACAACAAATCACTTGGTTGAACCTACACTTTGTTGCTTCTATATTTCCATGTTAAAATGCTAGTGCACCCTACGCTGCCGTGGGCAAACTCATTGCTAAAGTTACACTAAGTTAAATCCAAGTGATGAACAATCTTCACCTTATAATAGATATATAAAAGTTAGAAAATTTAGTTAGTGTTTTGCTGCTAGCTCTATCTATAGAGCATCTAATGGATTTATTTACCATCTTTTATCAGTCAATTAATATGAATCTAAAAAAAAAAATCATCTATATAAAAACTTTAGTTTATTTTTTCTTAGAGATGAATCTTCATCTCTTTCATATGTGATTTGCAACAACTTATAAATCATATGTATAAAACCTTTGATTCCATCTAGAACTACTCAAAAAAAAAAAGAATTCTCAGCTAGATTAGCAACAATTTTGAATACTATGTTTTGGTCAACTTACTTTTTTTAGTGGCTATTGAAAATGTACAACAAACCTGGCTCCACATTTGAAAACTGTAACGACCATATATCATATCATCTGTAATTTAGACAAAAAATAAAAAAATAGGGGACCGTGTTGTGATGTGTAATCTAAGCTACCAATGTGAGATTGACTCGTGTATATAAATTGGGGTATGCAAATGTATGATAGATCATCACATGCTATGCCTTTTCATAGACATACACACATGTACATGTACGTACAACTAGGGTACTGGTTGATCATGAGATTGATGAGATATGAAAATATGTATGTAATAAATTAGTGATTGAGAATCAAAGTTCATTAATGCTAGTAAATGCAATGAGAGGAAGAGAAGAACAAAGAACAAGACGCGGTTGCATTAGCTACATGAGATTGTATATATATTTGGGATTAATATTGACCTTAGAACATGGGAATGAACACCAAAAATGTCTAACTAGCTAGTAGTTAATTCTGCTGATAGAAATAATATGATTCTCTACCATTAATATTTTATCGACCAAAATTTATATCTGAATATGACTATCATATTGCTTTCCATTCTGCTGCAATTTGCTGCTATATCTATATAATATATATTGTAGATAGAACGAGGACCACATTGTATGCAGCCAATCCCTTATCTCTTATAATAATATGCATTCTAAATGAGGGGTGAGGAGTAGTACTGCATGTGCATATATGTGAGTCATCCAGATTTAACATGCACCCGCCCCCAATATTAATTAATTTCGTAAGTTAGTTTAACTTCTGATTAGTTCGTTGCAGGTTAGTTCATTCCAACTGTATTCTAGTTAGTTAGTAAAAGATTAAATATAGATAGCTGTATATAAAAGCTTCCTGTACATTGTATACTTCAATATGAGAATAGTTTTCTCCTAAAAGTTAAAGATCCGTTTGATTGGAATGTAGACGGATCCGATAAGAAAATTTTATATGAGTAGAAATATTATTATATAAACATACTAAACTTTTATCTCTTGTCAAAAAAAAATACTAAACTTTTATCTTTTCTTGTATTTGAGGCGCATTTCACCTTGAAAAAGCCCAAAACATAAATATAATTAAAAAGGAAAAAAAGCATATAAGTAAGTTTGATTAAATTTTATCTTGACAAAATCTAAGGTGGTCCATCGGGGGGGACTCGATGCCTGCGACAGACAATATATATCCTGCTTTACTGCATTAACCCAAGAAGGAAGAAACAATGAGAGCCCATACACAAAGTTTGATACAGTTATGTTTCTATGAATCATAGTATGATATCCATTTTTACCAAATAAAACAAATAAGGGCATTTAACTTCTCTGTGATTGCTGCGATCTTTTGGGTAGCTGGCACATAATATATATTGTAATTTGTAAGAGGATCTCCTATGATTATTTTTTAAGGAATTTATTTTGGGTTTTATAGACTACTAATAGATGGTCTCGCAATGTTACATCATACTTATGTAACTCGTACACATTTTGCTTTAATGATTAATAATTATCAAACCAACTTTTTTCTATTTTTTTTTATTTCTACTCAATGTTGTCTCAAATTCAAATATTAATTTCTATGATATTGTATTTTATTTAAGATACTTCAACAATTTTTATGTTCGCCACATCAAGTTTCTCCAATAAACTAAGAAAATTAAGATACATGCTCATCAACTTATAGAACCTCTATGATACTCCAATTGAAGATGCTCTAACACAAAAGAAAAATATGAAGCCAAAGGACACGGATATAACTATGATGAGTACCATTTTTGTCCCCTTATATTTATCTTCCCTGTTTTGGAGCATGTTAAAGAAGGACCGAAACCGTACCTTATGAGAAAAATGCTAGTGTGAAAGGGTGAATGGAGCATGTGAAATATTGTATTCATCTGTCACAACCCAACAATTAATAAAGATGAGCTGCATGTGTATGTACTCACGCCTCAACTCAATAATTCCTTGTACCTTCTCTGCATGCTGGGATTTATAGGCCACTTGGGGGTACTTAATTTTGATAATTCTAATTTATCCGTTCGATTTTTTATATGTTGTCAATTAATTGTACAAAAAAGAAATTGTTAGACAAAATGAAAGTCGTTGTTCGGAGAAGTTAGTTACCAAAATGAAGACAAATTTGATTTGTTAAGTAGAGCTCAGTTATAATGATATTTAATGAAGAGAAACAGAAAATAGGTAGTAATAATGATAACTTGTTTGATTGTTTTGTTGAGGGTGGTAATATGCAACCAAATCTTTTACAATGACCTATCAACTTTTTGATAAGGAATGAATTTATATCGGATAATGAAAAATTCGCTAATAAGTTGATACTGGCGATAAAAATTGGTGGCATGCAATCCGTTGAGATGTCAAGTGTGTGGATACCTCTAAACATTTTGACACTCAAGTCAGTATCAAAATAAAGAGTGATGGATATTGAAAAGCATATTTGTGTATGCGCGCGGTGCACCTTGTGTCGTGGTCCAATGCCCTATTTATACAATTGAAGATATAGATGTTGAGGATGTTACGAATGACGTGATTCGTTAGATGAAACCGCGGCTGTTGAGAGCCATTGATGAGCCACGAGACGTGACAAAATAAATGATCTTATGCCTTGTGATCGTTGGGAGTACTGGGTCAAAGAGGTCCAATGAGTGTGGAGCCCAATTATGTTCAGACTTGAGTGTTTAGGACGAACTTGCAGATAATTCTGAGCTTCAGCAAATTCAGAACATATAAGGGATAAGCTAAAAGATTAAATATAGTGTTAGATAATTGACGGTGAATTAGTTGACAAATATAAATTAATATAAAAATATATTTAAATTAATATTAAATTTTTACAATTAAGATAGTAAAGTAAAGTTGAAAAAAAATATAATAAGCTAGTAAGGGGAAGACCAAGGCTATATATTGAACCTAGTTTCTTTGTTTTTAGATGCACCAGTCAGTAGCACTTTAAGCTTATATCTGACTTAGTTTAAATATTTGTTTTGTGAGAGTGGGGGTGTACTGGAGCATTGGGGTGAGAGTGAGAGAAGTCTATGTGTTGTAAAAAATTTCACATAGTGATAATTCTCTGGTTGTCGGTTTAGACAACGGTTGTAGTTTTTTTTTCCGGTTTTAGAGTTTCCACGTTATATTCTTGTGTTTGTGACTGTGTTTATTTTTCTTCTTCAGCCCTGTTATTTCCTAACACTTTGTACATTTCTTAGGGCCGAAGGCCCTTAGAAATGGGAGGAGATTCTCTCCAATTTTATTCTCTCATGTTTTCTCAAGAGGATAAATCCCTACCTTTAGATTCATTTTTCCTCTTTTTAATTTTTCTGCCATTCCCTCGTTACGTTTCATGTTATTTTCCTTTCTCTCCTAAAGTGCTTAATCAATCCATTGGGTTTTGCTAAATGACACCCTTTAGAGGTGTCTTTTAGCAAGCCACATTTCAAGGTGTGATTATCCACTTTTTAGTTAAAACTTGTTAAAAAACACCTTCATAAAAATTAGTTAGTGTCTTTTAGCAAATATCAATAGGATAACTTGCTAAAAGACACCTTCATAAAAGGTGTCTTCTAGCAAAACTCTTATATAAATACATGTCACGCTATCAAATATTGTCACATGCTATCAATCATGGGTAGCACTTTGATGACATTGGTGTCCAATGTCATGTGCCATTGACCAACCATAATGTCTGAAGTGTACAAAAAGTCAAAAAATCATGGTTTTCTTCCTTCTTATTTACAAGTTTTTTTTTGTGTCTTTTTATATACTTGTGACAGTGTGGTTAACCAATATTAAATGACATTGGTACTCCAATGTCACCAAAGTGTTTTACATCAATTACATAGAATTGAGTTTCTCTGTAAAACACTGCTATGACATTATTTTACCCTAAAATGCATTGTAGCTGATCATGATTATATAATAATAAAAAAATTGAACATTTCATGATTAGATAATTGAAACTTGTGATTTGTGAAACTGTGAAAGCTGTTAGTCATGTGTAAATGTGTGTACCACAAGTCCCAATGGTTTGAACAAGAAAGCGGAAAACTGTGAAAAATGGCTGAATAGTAGGAGACAAGGCAAATTCTGCTCTTTCAAATTGATCAAAGGGACGAAGACTGTGTTGTTAAAAAGGCAATGGGACACGTACGGATATATACTTGACTTTAAAAATATTATTATTACAGCTTTTGCATTCATTTTAGAAAAAAAGTTTAGGGGTGGGGTTGCTTTCTTGAGGTACCTAAATTGCTTCGGTTGGTTTGGTATAACATTGATTCACCGTTTACTTTCATCCTTATTGCAAAAAATGGACTTCCCTATAAAGAATAGCTGGTAATCTGGTTAAACTGAACTTTGGAAATTGCTGGGATGCTTCCTCTTGTGAGAACCGTACGTCTAGCTATGACTATGAGTCAATTCATAAGTGGAAAGAAAAGGTGGAATGGAAGAATGGCAAGTTAGGAAGGAATAGTGAATAAATATCATATTGATTTTTTTGAATATAATTTGTTTCTAAAACAAACTTTAGTAGGTCTAAGCAGAATTGAACTCGGATTTCTTAAACAAAATTGGATTCATGCGCTTTGGATTGACAAGTGAGATCTCACTATAGTGGCTTATCTAGGTTGGATTCAAATTTTTGCGTTCTTTAGACTCTTGAGCTAGTGGTGCACGGTCCCCCCAATTTTAACAAAGTGAAATGATATTTTTACAATCACTTTATTACAATTTTTTGACAATTTTCTCTCTCATACTCACATTATATTCTTATTCTCTCTCATCATTTTTCTCTCTCTATTGTTTTGAACCAATGAAAAGGAAGAAAATGAAAGTTGTCATCAAAGTTGTCTCAAATGGTTGTACATATATCACTACTACACAAACTCTTTTAACAAATTCCGTGATTCTAAACAATAAACATTCACTATAACAATTTTAGTCAAATTGAAGTTGAGAGACAAAATCAATACATCCAAACATCATTCTTCTACATAACTATTATTTAATCAAACTTAAATTTGAATTTGCAAAATGACTTTCAAATTTCACTTCTAGTTCTAGGTAATAGTAGGTTTTGTATGGAATCAAATTATATGCATTCGAAATGCTCTATCTCTAAAATCAGCATAATTCGGTGATTTGACCAAAATCCAACATCCATAATTTAAGCTTGTATTTAAACATATCAAATGTTATTGTAATTTTGTTAAACTTAATTGTAGGATATTTCGTCGTGCACATATATATAATTGTAGGATATTTCATCCGTACAGAGCTGAAATTTATTGTTATATATGATATGATATATATTGACAAGTTATAGTTAAAGAAAAGTTAGAAAACCCCATTCCTTTATAATTAAAAAAAAGTTAGAAAACAAAAATTCAACAGAGAGAGAAAAATGGGGGACCAAGATGTTGTTTGGAAAAGCAACAAGAGGGGGTGTAAAACGAAAATAGGTTGGCTCCTAGAGGCACTAAAAAAGAGTCCTAGGCTCTGTGATTAGTCCTTACAACCCCACATGACTCCGTTTTTTCTATCTCCTGCCTAAGCTATTCTCATGATAAATACCCACCACGTTCTTTTCTCATTCACACACCTCCATCTTCAACACAACACAATCCTCTCTTCTCTTTCTCTTGTCACACCAAATCTACAACAATGGCTTTAAGAAAATCAACTAAACTTCCTCAAACAGCACTCATCAAACAAATCCTTAAAAGATGTTCAAGCCTAGGGAAGAAACAACAAGGGTACGTTGATCATCATGGCCTTCGTTTGGATGTTCCAAAAGGTCACTTTGTTGTGTATGTTGGTGAAAACAGAAGCAGGTACATTGTTCCTATTGCTTTTCTAAGTAGACCAGAGTTTCAAAATCTTCTTCATCAAGCAGAAGAAGAGTTTGGGTTTGATCATGACATGGGTCTTACCATTCCATGCAACCAAGATGTTTTTGAGTCTCTTACTTCAATGCTAAGATAGATGAAAAATGCTTCTTCTTTTTTTGAGGGAGATAACACCAAAAGATGAAGCTGCTTCACTGCTTCTCTCACTATCTCCTTTATTTCTCTTCTATATATTTATATATAAATATTAGTGTTTGTATGAGGTTCATATTTTTAGAGAGACTCCAACCTCAAGAAAGTTCCCCAAGAATGTATCTTTGTGGGTTTAGATTGTAAATCTAGTTTAGTAGAAATTAAGTACCATTTTTTTTTCCGGAGATGTAGGTTTGTACCATGTTGGAGAACTAATCTAAAAGGATTTTTTTTTATTTTTATCTTTTGGTTAAATCATGCAATAGAGACAGTTTAACTTTATCAGCTGACCGTACGCCGGATCTTCTACTTTTACTTACTTTTTACATTGCATTGATGAGCCGTGTTTGGAATAACTTAACAAAAAATATGGTATCATCACATTATTCACACATTAATTCTGCTAAAATCTAAAAATTCATTATTCACACGGTTAATTAAGACCTCGTTCCAAATGTTTTTTATTTCGATTTTGAGTTTTTTTAAATAAATTTTAGAACTAGTGTGGATCCTTCAAAACAAAATAAAAACTAGTGTGGAGTTTTATTTACTATTTTTTTTAGTTAAATTATTCTCTTCTTTTTTTTTTACAAAAGTTAAATTATTCTCTTTTTATATCGTCTGACTATGAATTTTATCATTATAAAAATATTATTAAAAAAAACACTAAAACTGACAAAAAAAAAGTTTGAAATATTAAAATAGCACTTTTCTTCCTCCAAAAAAAAACTTGTAAGTGTCGTGTGAGCCACTATCAAGCAGCAATGGAATTAATTATTTTAAAAATAAAAAAAAAATTCTCTCTCATATTTACATTGTATTTTTACTTTTTATTTCCACAATCTATTGTTTTACTTTTTAAGGATTTTTTAACAAAACATAAATTTAATATAAATTTTTAACCATCAAAAATATAAAAATTCATATTAAATTCATGTTTTGTTAAAAAATTCTAAATTTTTTTGGGAGAGATTCTTATAATATTATGAATTTTTCTGCAAAATTTTATTAAAAATATGAATTCTACATATGAGTTTACTTTAAAAGAAGGACCAAAAGTGAAGATGGAAAAAAATTTGAGACTAAAAGTTGAAAGAAAATTTTAAAGAAACTAAAATGAAAAGTTGGTATATTTATAGGGACCAAAAACATATTTAACCCTAAAAAGAAATATGATTTGTCAAAAAAAATGAGATAAAAAAATATATAAAAATTGCAGACTAATGTGAAAATTACAATAAGTGCTGATCAAAAAAATCTTATATCAAATATTTACTTTATTTTTCCATGTAAACCATCTTATTTCAGATGAGTGAGCCTAATGATTCATAAGCAGAGATACCATCCGGCGACCTCGGACACTCACCCGGACTTAATCGATATTTTCTTTATATTAGGCCCAACTCAATAGTCCATTAACCCACTTAAAAAAACAAAAAAAAAAAAAACAAACTCTGATATTTTTTCATTACGCGCGCACAACACAACAAAAGTCAAAAAAATGCTCAGACTCTATAAAATTCTTGACTCTGCCACTGTTCATAAATGATGTTAGTATAGTCTAACTAAGAATTGTTTCACCCAAAAGTCAAACTCAATGAGGTTCTCCTCGAATTCAATTATAATCAATCCAAAACTTTGATATAAACTTTTTTTAATCTAATGAGAATGCATTCTCAACAAAAACAAATGGCAATGCACACGTTGTGTAAAATGTTTTTTTAGAGGAGATTTGTGTAAAATATTACACACATGTTATTTAATTGTATAATATGTTATCTTTTTGACACGATTGTATAATATTTTATCAAAAAAAATATTGTTGCAATGTTTTTTTTGTTTTGTCAAATAGCCTAGTGGTTAGAGCTCACACAATTTAATTGTGGAAAAGTGAAGTGTATGGGGTTCAAATCCCGGCCTCTGCATATAAAATGCAATATCCCTACTAACTGAGATAAGCTCACGGGGATATTGTTGAAATGTTTTAATAATTAAATAAAGTGACGTCGTGGACATGAATGACCAATTGAATATTTTTTTAACTAAAAAACGGAATAAAGTGACGTCGTGGACATGAATGACCAATTAAATATTTTTTTTAACTAGAAACGGCATTCATTCAGATTGATAATGTACATCGGAAACAAACACAAATTCAACTCACTAAAAGTAAAAAAGAATGAATTTTTGAACAAACTCACTACATTTAAGTTAATAGCATACAACGACAAAATATCTACACAACATGTGATAAAACAAAGTAATCGAAATATATATGTCTTTGGATCTCCAAGTTATTTAGGGAATCTATAGTTGATAAAAATTGATATTTCAATTTGAACAAAACAAACACCACAACAAAATTGAACTTCAAATAGTGTTGCACATAAACGACGAACAAAACAATGTTGTATTCAAACAATGAAATCATGAAGGAAAAAAAAACCTAATCTATTTGTAGAAACCACTTATTTATATTGAAATGAGAGAGAGAGAGAGAGAGAGAGAGAGAGAGAGA
>Ga0315915_1008832_pt1 | contig 11667 bp, 9 predicted proteins | sample MpolbnodulesMG_FD_207738 | JGI IMG/M metagenome (GOLD analysis project Ga0315915, IMG submission 207738) | Medicago polymorpha root nodule microbial communities from Los Angeles, California, United States - branched nodules | ecosystem: Host-associated > Plants > Roots > Nodule | place: USA... | reverse complement strand
ATAATAATAATAATAATAATAATAATAATAATAATAATAATAATAATAATAATAATAATAATAATAATAATAATAATAATAATAATAATACTAAACATTGGGATGTTACAAGTCCAACCATCAATTGATGTCTCCTCCCCAAAACATCTTCAAAGTGTTGAGAAAAAAGTAGTTCCCTAAGGTCCTCCCACTCCTCTATCGGACTTACCAATCAACCATGGAATAAAGTCGTACTGTGTTGCTCCTTTAGCTTGGTTTTGATGATATTTTTTTTTGTTGTTAATATAATTATTACCTATTAGTAATTTTCTAGTTTGTAAAAGCACCCTATCAATTCTGTCTTGAAATCCTCTAGAATAGCTATTCCTAAGTTCATGCTTTCTTGATACTGAAGTGTTCTCAAGTTTGTGTTTTTAACATACTTGATTTGATCCAAACTGGCCTAAAAAAATATTTGATTTGATTCAATTCCTTCCTCGGGTGTTTTGTTCAAGGATGTTGAATCGATTAAAGAAGATCTTGATTCGATTCATTCAGTGCCTTGGGTCTTTGAGTCCTGTCTTTTTGAATCGTATCAAAGTTCTTTGAATCAGATCATTCTTCATTTGGAATTGGTTTAAATCGAACCTTCGTGTCAATCTTCATAGTATTTAGATTTCCATTAGATTTTTCAGTAGGTTTTAACAGTAAAAAGGAGGAGTATTAGGACGATTGCCTATGATTTCAGAAATTTTGTAATGTTTTCTCTATTTGAGTATGTAATTATAGTTTTCCCGAAACATAGCAATTTTAGGCGGGATTTTGAAGTAATTCACGAAGAAATCATGCAAATCGGCAAATCAAGAACATCTGAAGATTTGTGAAGACTTTGGGAAGACCAAGAATGAAGATTTAAGAGGCCTCAAGAGACTTTACAATGGGAGGATTTATGTTCTCAAGTTTCGAGGCAAGTTATTTGAAGATGAAGACCTAAAATGACGGAAAATCGGAGAGACTGGGCCTGGGAGGCAGCACCATGCGCCTAGAGCACATGCCATGCGCCTAGAGCATGGTTCATGCACCCCAAGCATCTAAAATGTGCAGGACGCAAGTGTCTTTTCTTGGTTTTTTGTGGGTAAAGCCTGCGTTTTTAGCACAAACTCAATTAGAAACTTTCATTATAAATACCAGCCTTCCTCATTCAAAATTTCTCGTTCAGAATTGTGGCAGTTCAAGAGGAAGGCAATTCTAGAGCTTCAGATGAGTTTCTATCTTCTCCTTGATTTTCTAGGGTATGTTTTTATCATTAGTAGTTTGTTTTTAGTTACCATGTGTAGCTAATTATTTTTAGGTTAGAGTTCTAAGATGAACCTCCATTTATTTTTGGTGGATATTTATTTTATTTAATGTCGTTTTTATTTTATTTATCTTTTGTTCGCTATTAAGTTTTATTAGGAATTTAGTTTATTTATGTAGTAGTGCAACCTTAGATTAGATGCTTAGGTTGTGACAGGGTCTAATATTGATATTACTATACTGATGCTTATATCTTGATATTTATATCTTGATACTAATATCTATCTAGGAAGTAATTAGTTATAACTAGCGAAAGATACCGAAAGCGAGTTGACCCTAGTAGTAAGTACTTAGATGGTGACATTACTAATATTGAGTATAATATGTTGTACTTAGGAGGTAACTAGTTAATAATTAAGGAAACAAGTGTCTTCTTGAAGGAAATAAGTCGTAGCCTAGTAGAACCATTCTCTTAAACCCTTGGTAAGGAAGACACTGATAGGGCTGCCCGTTTGTAGCACTACTAAGTGCGAGAGTGAGTGTGCTATGAGTGTCCTAAAATTTGTAGATGGGTAGACCTACAAGAACCTTGGCCTTCAATGCCTTGGAAAATCTTGGAAAGCCAATATAAAGTCTATGTTTTCAATTACCTTTGAGGTATTAAGGCCCCATATGTAAGGATCACCGTTTGATCAGTAGGTTCAACCAAACATTGGAGGGATAGACCTAGTCAACTGAGGAGTTTAGACTCCACACGTAAGGATCACTGTGTGACCAGTAGGTGCGTCTTGACGACCGATTAAGTTAGAAACGTCCCAACGACCTCATAACTTGTATAGTCTATCTAAGATAAATGAACGTGACATTACTGTTATTTCATATCCAACAATATAAATAGGGGGGATTCAAAGAATCATAACCTCTGCTTAATTTTCTGCAACCAAAACAGGTAAACTTGCTATGTTTCAAACAGATAAAAATTGCAAACCTCTAACCCTTAACTCTTTTACTATATCGTCAACTTAAAAATAAGTAACGCGAATTGTTTTGACGAAACTGATAGAATTTTTAGCAAGTGTACTAAAACTATCAAAGTAATAAAAATAAGTTTGTTTCCATGAGAACTGTGTTAATCTCAATTTTAACCATAGCGTTAATACTTAGGATGTGTAAATTTCTTTTAGTGCCAGAGGAAGTAGGTTTATGTGCATAAAAGTAAATAAACGGAAAATAAAGATTGTTTGGAAAATATATGGAGAGATGAGACTAGGTCATTTGAATCCTCTGATTTATTCTGTTTGGTATACTGCACCTATTTCTCATGAATATTTCTCTAGTTTCATGATGGTTAACTAAAATATCCCTAATCAATCCCTTTACTTAGACCCTCTTCTCAGATTACATTTCCTAATTTCTTAGATGATCTAATATTCTCTGAAGGTTTTAAGAACGTTAACCTAATATCACAAATAAACGATTATCCATTCCTAGACTAACCCTGTTTATTTGAACAATTCAATTAGGTCTAAGTTGTAAGCTATGGTCAGTAGTCATTCAATCTTACCAATTCAGATTATATGGTGTCAATATATAAAAAGTATTAAGAACAATTTAATTGAATAAAACTAGATTGATATTCACATGAAATAGAGTTTCACAACAACATGTCTCAAACAGAGTTACATCAGAATCATCTCGGACCTAATCTCTAAGATATTTAGCTACTCATAATCGAAATCATAAATAACATAATCAATGGAAGAATTAAAACATACATAAACTGACTATGAGTTGGTTAGAAAGCCTTCTCTTCAATCCTTTGCTATCAAAATCGCACTTAGGTCTCCAAAATTCCAAACCCTTGTTTCTGAAACAAAATCTGCTTAAATAGGCAAAAATCCGTGTCCAGAATCGTGACACGATTCTCAGTAATCATGTCACGATTTTCCCTATGTTCACAAAATCTTCCAAATCAAATCTTCCCAATCGTGTCACGATTTGGCCATCGTAACACGATTTCTTGGCAGAAGCTTCCTCAAAATTTTCTCTTCCAATGGTGACACGATTTCACCTTCTTTATATTCTTCAGTATTTTCTTGCTTTTCATGTTGTCTAAGCTTGCTATGAACTCAAAAATCTCATGGAATTACACTAAAAATTACGTAATGACAAGGTGTCATCAGAAACGACAATCCCTGTGGATACGATACTCTACTTATCACTTTATTACTTGTAACGATTTGGTACACTTGCCTAATCCACACATCACTATGTATGATTCGATTCAAGCTCGTACTTTTAGTGTTACTTTGAGGCAAACTTTTTCTTTTTACCCTCACCCATATATACCCTTTTCACTCATTCTTAGAAAAATAATCAATTTGAAAAAGCACTCTAAAGTCTCCAACCTCTCTTTCTCTACAACCTTCTTTTTATTAAACACTTTTTTTAAGAACTATTGTAGGATTTGAGATCTAGATTGTTAGGGTGCTTAGGTTACTTGTAAGTTTGATTCTTTCAAGGATCTTGTGGGGTATCAAAGATCTAAAGTAAAAGGAGGTACTTTTCACCTCCAAAGGTAATTGTGGGTGTTCTTTCTCAAACATTAAAGGTTAAAGGGGATCAAAGCAATGGGATGGAAAAAATCGTTTATCAAAGTAGAAAAACAAAAAATTTCATGCAAGCTTGAGATTTAAAGACCTTGTGGCTGTCCAATTTCAAGAGATCTTGAAGATTGGATCTAGTGTGATTGCTTAGCATAAAAGATTATGACTCGAAGGAATCTATGTAATCATACACTTGTAAACATTTTCATCATAGTGGAAACTCGTATAAGAGACGTATTCTGCTATGAAGAGAGGACATACCGCTAGCGAGGACGAAAAGGGGGAACCTATATAAATCACAATTTCTTCTTTCTATATTTCTTTAAATTTTTGATGTATGCTTACAGTGAATAGGTTAATTGCTATTTGTATTGTGATTGAATAGATCTTAAAACCTTTTTCAAAAGTTTTTGCATTCATTCATCTTCATAGTAGAGATTAACTTGTTGCTTAATTCATCGCATATATCAAAGTGATTAATTATTTGTATTAATGATTTCTTGTCTAAGAGTAAGTTTGGTTCGATATAGTGATAAGTTTTGATTCTTGATCAATTTTCTTGCTAAGAAATAATTCAAAGTTGAACATCTTGTTCTTCATTGAATTATATTCGTTCATTGCTTGTTTTGTTATCATTGAAGCTCTTGCTAAATTCAATATAGTCATAAGTTTTCAATCCATTTTTTAACCACGCTTTAATAAACACATTTTAACAAAAAAAATATTACCCCTATAGGTTCTACTTGTTACTGTCATATCGGCCAACATGTATTTGCATCCCCCTCTCAGATCCACTTAGATCTTGATCTTTGGAAGGCTAAACTATCTTGACCTTTAAAAGTTTCCACACTTCAAAAAAAATTTACTTTCTTTCCTCTATTTCCCCCTCTATAGTCTCTCTTCCTTCTCTCTCCACATCCAAGCAAAAAACCATATCCACTAGCAACTTAATTTTTTGCATATGCATCCCCACACATTTTCAATCTTTGAGTGCCTTCTTTAACATTTTCAATTTCTCTCCCACAACAAACCCCATCCAACTTTTAGGGAAACATGAGAACCATGCACCCACTACCACCTCACGGAGACACTTGTTGAGCTACCAATGATTGTTAAATTGGAACAGTTTTAGTCCCCGATTGAACCCCGCATATCATATAACGAGAGGTCTAAGATAAGAAATATCTCTAGGAAACACCCAAAGATTAGCATCCCTTACTCCAATTACTAATTATTTGAGACAATCACCTGATCAACGTGAATCACACACCTCCACAAGGTTAAACCCACATAAATGTTTGTCCCAACCAAGGTAGATCAGTAAACCCTAGAATTTCAAGAATAAATTGATGTACATTGAGTCCTCATTCCCCACTTCCCTTTGAAGCTTACCTCCCACTTCTTTCCTCTCATCCTTCCTCTAATCAAATTAAAATCTCTCAAACAACGCCAAAATTTCTCTACATAGTTGTCTTTCACCACTAAGGTATCAACCCACATCCTCATTTTTGACAAAAAAATCACATGGACCGTATGCTTTAAGGATGATACACCAATTTTTCGACACACCCCACTCTAAACGCACCCCTACAAATCCCTTACCTTGAAACAATGAAACAAAATTGCCTTTACCACCATCCCACATTTTAAGAATTCCACCACTCCTCCCCATGGAAGGGACAATCATCCACTCCCACACTATCATTATCCCACAAAAGAGAACATAATTTCCCATCTTCGCATTCCAGTTTCGTTTATTTAGTTGCCAAGATATCCACCCCTCCTTATTCACCAAATCTCTAGTTTATCTCATCCTCACCATTTGGACAACACCCTGATTTATCCAAATCATTTCCTTCAAGGTCAAGCAATTTAGCAATCATTTTCACTCTTTTTTCATTACTTGATAACCCTAAGTTCATGTCTATATTGAATAATCCTTCCACCTCAATTTTGTAATTGTTAAGATATGCGTAATAAATAGTATCATTGACTGAGATATTATCTCCTTATTTATATTATCTTTATTTCATTGTAAATATCTCTTATGTAATTAGGCCACATTTACTCCCAATGATCTTGGGATTTACTTTGTACATATTCCTATTATAAATAAAAAAGGCTGAGAGCTGATCCCTCAAGCTATTCAGCACCAAAAGCCTTGTTCTTAACTGTAATTTTCTTGTACTACACCTTCAAAGATTTTGATAAACCTACGCCTTCATAGTCGATCACGGCGTTTTCCTCTTGACCTTAATGAATCACCCTGGATAGGGTCTAATTGGACCATTGGAACTTCAAGTACCAAATTGCTATTGATTTATCATATGTGCTTACCTCTCATCAATCGACCCCTCTTCGCCGCATTCACAAATTTTGAATTACCATTAAGTTGATGTTGGACCTAAGCCCACAAGGTACCCGCAAAAAATATACACAATAGACAGGGTAAATACCAGCAATAATGGGTCTGAGACATGTTCGAAGGATTAACCTCAAGCCCTCCCCGCAGTCGTACATATATAAATATAAAATTATAATTTTATATAACACTAAAATTATTTAATTGATCTTAAAGTTTTGATATGTATTGTAATGTGAGCTTGTTTTTTTATTCTTCGGATGCCTTTTAGTTGGCTAAATACTATGATTTGTAATATTTTACAAGTTGATTTAAAAGATTTTGCATCATATTTGAATTATATTGTGATATTTTTTTGTTAATTATTGTGTTTTTATTGTTAAAGTGTGGATAATGGGCAAAGATACGAGCACTTAAGTGTCCAAAGAATGCTGAGACAGACACTAAATTTGTTGCTCACATTTACCTCATACCCTTTTGTGAGCTTGGCTACTAGCAAATCTAATAGCCTCTTTACTTGTTTACTTGTTGATTTTCAACCTCAAGTGCTAAAGGCTCAAGGTTGGAGATAATTTTTGTGGCCCAATTAGACCATCCACCCCCTCCCAACAAAAAAAACACTGCCCAATAATTTTTTATTGAAAAAGACGACACAAATTTATTGAGGCAAGGTAAGATATTCTTCATAAAAATAAAACAAGGAACTAAGATATTAGTCTATAATGGATAAAGTTTAATTGTTGTTTCCTTCCATATGATGAGGGGATTTCCATTCATATTTTGAATTAAATCTTGCATTAAACAATTTTGCATTATTGCATTGAGAAACTACATGATACATAAACTCAACATCAATTGCATTATTTAATAGGGGCAATGCCTCAGAAAAATACAAAATGTTTTGGAAAACAAAAAGGAAAAAAGCTGTGGTGTGGGGGGAAAGATCCCTTGCTCAAAAGAGCATACTAAACACCTAGATATTCAACACAATTATTGAAACAAAACCGAAAAATCGAAAAAATTGCATTCTCAGTGAACCAAGCAGAACCATTGTGTGATTACTTGGATTCTACTTTCTTGATTACTACCATTTACTTTCCACTTGCAAGCTGGTTGCGGATGCGTTTTGTGGCCTCAACCATGGCTGTGAGGGCTGGGTTCACCTCGGTGTACTTGCGAGTTTTGAGACCACAATCAGGATTGACCCACAAAACGTTTTTCTCAAGCACTGCAAGCATCTTGTTGATCCTCTCAGCAATTTCTTCAGTTGGTGGTATTCTTGGGGAGTGAATGTCATAAACTCCGGGGCCAATTCCAGCGCCATACTTAACTCCATCGCGGAACACCCTTAGGAGCTTTTCATCAGAACGAGAATTCTCAATGGTGATCACATCAGCATCCATGTCAATGATTGAGTGAATGATATCATTGAAGTGTGAGTAGCACATGTGGGTGTGGATCTGTCAATTGTTAATAATCCAAGATTTGTAAGTTAATTAACTATAGATGTAATATTTTATAACTTTATCATACATTAGAAGAGGAAAAAAATCTGATCGTGTTTTGTATTGCAAAGCATAGACATGGACACGACACTGACACGTGTCTCACACCGAAGATGCCAATGATCTGAAGGGTCAGTGCTTAGTATTTGTAATTTAGAAGTACCTGAGTAGTATCCTGCACACCAACATTGGTGATCCTGAAAGAATGGACAGCCCAGTCCAAGTAGTGAGCTTGTCCAGATTTCCTCAATGGCAACCCTTCTCTCAAAGCAGCCTCGTCAATTTGGATAACAGTAATACCGGCTTTTTCAAGGTCTTCTACTTCATCCTTGATAGCCAAAGCAATCTGATAGCAAGTCTCAGATCTGTAAAAAGGTTGAATACCGCATTAGAAATAACAATAAAGTAAACAACGATTTATTTTTAGTCTTTTGCCGACAACATTAAGATGAGTCTTAGAATTTATACCTAGGTTGGTCATTACGAACAAAGGACCAGTTGAGAATGGTGACAGGGCCAGTAAGCATTCCCTTCATTGGGCGTTTGGTCATGCTCTGAGCCATAGATGACCAGAAGACGGTCATTGCTTTAGGACGGCTCACATCACCATAGATGATTGGTGGCTTCACACAGCGAGATCCATAAGATTGCACCCATCCATTAACAGTGAAGGCAAAGCCTGACAACTGCTCACCAAAGTACTCAACCATATCATTTCTCTGCAATGAAAAGTGAAAACAATTAGTTGGAAGTACAATCGGTAATCAACATCAGAATGAGGCGCAGGAAATTGGACAAGGACATGAATATTTAGTCCTTAAATGAATATGAGAACTAACCTCAGGCTCTCCGTGTACAAGGACATCGATATCGAGCTTTTCTTGGAGTTCAACGACTTGACGGATTTCCTCTTTCATTGACTTAACATACTCTTCCTCTGAGATCCTGTAAAAGAAACAAGATTAGAATCAATAAAAGAATGAAAAAATGGTCAAGAAAGCCAAGTTATCAGCTCCCAGAAGCATATCTTACTTGGTAGCCTTGTATTCACGTCGCACCCTCCTCAATTCAGGGGTCTGAGGGAAGGATCCAATGGTAGTGGTTGGAAGGACAGGAAGGTTGAGCTTCTTTTGCTGTGCGTCCAGTCTGGCGCTGACATTTGTAGCACGACGATGGTCAGAACCCTTCAATGCAGCAGCCTACGAGGGAAAGAAAATATGTCATAAGTAACATGAGAATGATTTATTTTTTCCGCAATTCTGACTCGAGAAATGAGCAGTTGAACACTCACAGCCTTCTGAACACCCTCGTTGGTCACTCTTGGAGAAGACTTTCTTGAAGCGAGAGCTGCAGAGTTAGAAGAGAAGAAGGCCTGCGAATAAAACCACAAAAACAGTGATTGAATTAATAATGAAGTGAAACAAACAGGAATGAAATATATAACTATGTTATAAGTAAGTTGGAAGATAGATTAAAGTATTTTATTGTGAATGTTTAAATTTTCCTGTACGAACTAAGATACAATTTTGTTATCATGTATTGTTTGATGTATGATAAAGGAAAAGAAGGTTGATTACCTCATCCTTTTGACCAGCCAATGCCTTGGCCAATGCATTTACTTCAACGACTTTTTGTGCAGCAAAAGCTAGCCATGATTTAATCTCATTATCCAGCTTGGTCTCGTTAACAAGATCAACAGCAGTGTGGAGAAGTGAGCAAGAGGTTGACACAACTAGTTTATCTGCACACGTTTTAGTAACAATATTATGACTGTTTGGATAAACAGTTTAATCAAGTGCTTATAAGTTTTTTCTAGCGAAATATTCATGAAATGCATCTTTGACAAAATACCTTTGCCGACAATGTCCTCCAACCCGTTTAATGTAATCAGAGAAGAAGTAAGATCATTAGCCCAAATGTTCCTTCCATCAACTACTCCAGCGAACAAGTATTTTCCACTAGGAAATCCACCCTTAATCAAATCAACAGTCTTAGCTCCACGGACTAAATCAAATCCGAATGCTGTGACACCAGCAAGACCTGTGAGGACCTTGTATGCCTCAGCAGGAATATCGGCAAAGTAGGTCTCAACAAGCACATTTAAACCAGATAAAGAGGAAGCAAGATCTGAGTATGCTGCAGTAAATGCTTGCAACTTTGGTGATTCAAGGTCTAAGACAATTGTAGGTTCATCAAATTGAATCCATGATGCCCCAGCTGCCTTAAGATCGGCCACAACTTCCCTGAGTTAATAATAATAATAATAAGCAAGTTAGGAAAGTAACATGGATAAACAACTTAATTAAGTGTTTATCGTAAAAGTGCTTCTTACTTGTATACTGCAATGACTTTTGGGAGGAGAGTAAGAAGATCAAAGGATGGATCAACACCGTTAGCAGCCTTGGAGAGCAACAAGTATGATACTGGGCCAACGAGGACTGGAATTGTATCTACTCCAAGCTGAAAGAAAAATTTAATATTCAGGGACAATGTAGAGATTAACGCAAGTAAGAAGAAATTAACGCAGATGACTTTAAATGCTTACCGCCTTGGCTTCCTTGTATTCATTCACTGCCTTGTGAGAAGCATAAGAGAAGTTCACATCAGGTCCCAACTCGGGGACAATGTAGTGGCTGATCAATGCACATAAACACAGAAGTTTCGTAGTTAGATCATAATAACCATAACATCATGAGTAACAATTATCAACCAATACAACCAAAACATGAGCCATCATCACTTACTAGTTGGTGTCGAACCACTTGGTCATCTCCATTGCAGGCACAGAAGCGTTACCCCTCGCCATGGAGAAGTAGGTATCAAATCCAATCTCACCGCCAGTCCATCCGTATCTTGGGGGAACAGCACCGACCATGGCGGTGGTATTGAGCACCTGATCGTAATATGCGAAAGTGTTGCTAGGGATATACTTGATCCCGGCACTGGACATCTGTTTCCAGATAGATGCCCTGAGGTCAGCAGCCACCTTCTCCAAATCCTCGGCGCTGCTCTTCTTATCCCAGAATGACTCGAGGGCGAACTTGAGCTCTCTCTTGGGGCCCATGCGAGGATATCCAACAATGTGTGATGCCATTTTCTGCCATATCATATAAAAATTGCCAAAAAAAAAAAAAATCTCAGTCCTCTGTAGTTTCAAATCACATCTATTATATTCCTATATCAGAAATTCTACACCAATAATCTTATACATCATAACTACAATGTGTTCTTTTCTTAAAGAAACATGTTACCATGTAAGTTACAAAATCCACCATGCTTCTATCCTAAGTTTTGTAAAAGTCACATTTACATCGAATGAAACAGTAACACACATGAACACCAGAGACACAACACTTATTACATACACATAGACACTAACAGTAATTTGAGAAAATCAAGGTAATTAAATGTAACCACATGCATATGTCTCATATCGGTTTCAGACAATAGACACGCCTTCAATCGTAAATATTGATTGTGTTGACGTAAATCACATCAATACATTAATGTTTTAAATAAAGGTCTATGACATCAACAGCTGAGTTTTCGATGCTCAACAACCGCATTGGCGCACTTAACGACACGCAAATGCGGCCACTATTTAAAACCCTATTGCACATGATCAATGAATTTTTGTTTATATTTTATATTTTACATTTATCCAAAATTCCATGAAAATGCAAGTGTAAAAATTATAGGTATATAACAACAACAAATTAAAACAAAAGCAGATTTAACCTAATCTAATAAAGCAATCAAGCATTGAGATAATAATGAAAATAATTACCAGTAATGTTAATAAAGAATAAAGAGGAGAAGAATGATGATTAGAAAAATGTTATATGGTTAGTAAGAAGAAGAAATGAGAGAAGAGATATATGAATAAGGAAGGAGAAAAACAAGAATATATACAAGAAAA
>Ga0315915_1008831_pt1 | contig 11667 bp, 9 predicted proteins | sample MpolbnodulesMG_FD_207738 | JGI IMG/M metagenome (GOLD analysis project Ga0315915, IMG submission 207738) | Medicago polymorpha root nodule microbial communities from Los Angeles, California, United States - branched nodules | ecosystem: Host-associated > Plants > Roots > Nodule | place: USA... | reverse complement strand
AATCTCCATGCTACTACAATGTCTCGATATTGCTATCTATATGATCTCATCGTCTACACTGTATTTCTGCTAAAAAAATGTCCACAAATTCTTGATTTTGGTATGGACTTGTATTAGTTTCCTAACTAAGATTAACATTTCAATAAATAAATTTCATAAAAATCTAAAAATTTCAGTGATATATTCACTTATGATTTGATATTGCATTAGATATAGAACAAATGCATACAATAGATTGGGGATAGTTTGTCGAAATTAGTGCAAGCAGGCTAAGACGAAAACAAAATGTATGCTTATAAAAAAAATGGCATCCTTTAACTCAAAAGGATGCACATATGATTTGGAATGGACTGTATTAATTTCCTAACTAAGAATAACTTTTCAATAAATTTCATCAAAATTTATAAGCGTTTTCCTTTTCTCCAATCAGCTCTACTTAGAAATTATGTTCTCCCTTAGAATCAAGCAATATATATAAGTTGGCTTGGTATTTTGCAGATTGAACTCTTTTTATTCAATATCCCTTATCTGAATCTTAGACCATGTCTCTCTGTTATGTGGAGCCTTGAATTTTGTTATTAGGTTTGATGGTCATGGTCAAATTTTAATTTATCGCAGACCCTTTGAAAATAGGTTTGGTTAGCAGGTTGGTTTACCAATGCTGCCTACTGGTTGTGTTTCTGCCAAGTATTAGGTTGCTGGTCTTTTAAGTAGGAGCATATGCCTTTTTGTAAATTCTGGTGCTGCTTGGTTTTGATTTTCGGTTTGTGCTAATCGTTCTTGTAATCAAGCTGCATACTCTCTGTTTTGAATGCAATGGAGAAAGGGAGAAACAAACAGTGTTAACAGTCTGTCAAAAAACAAACAGTGTTAACAGGGAAGGGTAGTTTTTGTTCATTTGATGAAAATTTAAGGGAGGTCAATGTCTATTTTAAAACTAGAGGGGGTGTAGGTTGCATTTAGATAAACCTCAGGGGAGGTAGTTGTAATTTTTCCTAAAATATAAGTTGTATACTTTAAATTTTAAATTATAAAAGGAATTGCAGTCACTCTACCGTCGGAGATGAAAATGCAATTGATTGAACTTTATATCATACATTGTTTGTGATTTTTTGTATCTTTAATCGTTGTGTTTGCTACCACTTTTCAACACTCTCTCTAGCACTCACTCTTTCATTGGATGAAATCAATGTATGTCCCACTACTTTGTGTGAGTTCAATTTTCAAAGTGTAGACCCACAATAATTTAAATCAATAAGAGAGTGTTCAAAAGAGAGTGTTGCTAGCGTTACTCTATCACAGATTAAATCATTGAAATTTGGAGGATGTTGATTTTATAAGTTTACCTTTAGGAGATAGGAATAATTTATATTTTCATCATATTGGTTGAAAAAAATTGTAAAATAGTTAAGAGTATACCAATAAAGAAATAATTAATGCATCAAAGTTTCAGTGGAGTTTTATAAAAAGAGAATGTGAATTTTCAAGAGATTATATATCTAAGAAGTAAAGAGGGAGTATTACTCACATTTTGGAGTGTTCTTGTATCTTCTATTTAAGATTCTTCCTCATGAGAGTTTATTTTTGGCATGTACTCTATAATTTTTCCCCAATAATTCAAGGTAAGGATTACTTTACCATAATTGATTATTTTTTTAAGGGTTAAATAAATTTTTGTTCCCACAGAAGTTTTAAAATTTTGCTTTTTAGTTCTCTAAAATTTTGTTTTCATGTATTTTTTTGCGTAACTATTAAGATTAAATATTCAAGTACCGTAGAATCATGCAAAAGACCAAAACTCAAAATCAATAACTTTTTTTTAATACTCCTCCATTCTCATTCTCAATATAGGATTTGAACAGAGAACACATATAAAAGTAGAAACAAAATCATATGAACACTAGTGCAACATTCTGCATAATTGATTGAGTTTGGTACAACAAACAAAACCTTTTTGTTTTGTTTTTAGGAAGATGTTAACGAGTGTTTTGGGGGCACTAGTTAAGATCTTTAAAAGGTAACTTTTTTTGAAAAGTTATGTAATAAATGTATTGAAAATTAAAATATTAACTTTTTTTGTGTAATAATTTCTCCTTTTGAAATACTTAAATAGTGTTTCGAGGACACTCGTTAACGAGACCCTTGTTTTGATTTCGATTTCTCTAACAACATTGATGTCTTGTACTATTAACATATCTCAAGGAATCGACATCAACACTGTTTGCATATTTGAGATAGTTCATCATTAATCAAAATAAGGTACATATAAGGAATAATCATTATGACAGTTCCAATAAACTTACGAATTTAAGCACTCAATTAGTATGAATGACCTTCTCTTTGTGAGGTTGTGACTTTCTATTGGCCCCATAATGTTGGTGTACCTTTCAATTTCATTTCATAGACATCTTAGATTAGTGTTAATGATTGTATGTAGTGGTTAATCAGCTTGACCCACAAGGCCTGTGTTTCAGCTTGATGAAGTGTGGTTGGTAAAAGTGTAAGCTTAGAATTAGAGACTTGGCAGATCTTCCCCGTTCATTAAGGTTCAATCATGGAAATTAAGTGAAAATAAGATTTTCTATTTCCATTAGAATAACAATGAGTTCATGACTAGCCATCAAGATATTTTAAAATTGCATCTTCCTCAACTCTTTGATAATCGAATATGCGAGTCACATCTCTTAAATACACGCACTTTTATTAGATGGGAGACTAACAACACACAATTGAATTCCAATAATTGTGAGTTTACCTTGTTATCAACTAACAAAATATGTCGTCTAACTCTATTGTCAAGATTTTTTTTTGAAACTTGCTCAAAAAAAAAAAGATTTTTTTGAAACAAAAGATCCATTGGTGTCACGTCATTTTTCGGAGATCGTAGCTATTTAGTTAGCATAGTCTCACTATTTTTATCCACGACTTGAACTTTTAATTTTTTAAAGGAAAATGGGAAAAAGTTCAAATAAACCATTTTTTAAAAGATTAAGTGTTAGGGGGTTGGTTACATAAAGGGAAGGTATTAGCACCATTTATGTTCGTAGTACTCTATGAGAACCTCTTGATTTTATTTAACTTTTTGTGCTTAAACTTACTTGCTTTAAAAAGAAATTAGAGTGGTGATTACATGAAAGAAAAAGAAGGTTTTTTATTTACATTGAACTTACTTTGCCTACGTACCCGTGAGGGATCAAAACCTCGTAGTTTGAGGTAAAAATTGACGTTTGATTGGTTTTGTGTTTTTTATTAGTTTTGAAAAAGGTTTTAAAATGAAAAGCCAAATGGCAAAATAAGCTTGTATGTATTTTTTTTAATATTAAAAGGAAAATTACTCAAAATAAAATTAAATTGATTAACATTTGATTAAGGAAATAAAAAATAAAAAGGGATCGCTTGATTGAAAATCAAGGTTTATTATAAAATATTTTTGTGATTTTTGTTATTTGAATGTTTTTGTTGTTTTGGAATAGTAAATAAAAAATAAACTAACAGAGCAATAAAAATAAAAGCGTGTGGATTTTTGTAGTGACGTTGGATCACCACAAAATCGCTAATATAATTTTTTTGAATTTTTGGATATATATAAAGCGGTAAAGAAATAAAAGGACACACACGCACGCACACTTTTCTCATTTATATTGTTTACATTGAACCTAGATACATTCTAATTGCTAGAAAATAAATGACGATAACTAATATGATAATAATAAATAGAAATAAAATGAAACGCAAAAAATGCTGAAAAGCAAGAAAATAAAAGAAACTAAGAGAGAAGGACGACCGAAGGAACAAAATTCCGAAGGGACAGAAAAAGAGGGAGAAGAAAAGAATAGCTCGTCAACATAAGCTAAAGAAGGGAGACGAGAGAAAAGTTCTTTGACAACTCAAGAAAACTTTTGGTGTGTCTTGAATTGTGGAATGAGAGCTCTATTTATAGGTTCAAAGGTTGATGAAATTGGAAGTTAGAGACCGTGTTTGATTAATGGACTTGATGGTGATTTGTGGAATGGAACGCGTTTTGACTTGAAATGGAAAAAAAAAAGGATGACTTTGGTGATTGCCTATGATTGTGGGGTGAGAAAGAAAATAAAGAAAGAAAAAATTGGACCTCGGACACTTTGGATTTTTGGACTCATTGACACTTTGCTTTTTTTTTTGGCACTAATTAATTTAAAAGTAATGAAAAATAAAATAAACCTAATACGAAATAAAAACAAATTAAAAGATGGAAAATAAAAGGTAAGATAAAACTAAAAAACTAATAAATAATAAAATAGAAAAAGTGAGAAGAGGGCCCGAAATCGGTACAAAAAGGTATTTTAAAATACCTCTTTGCCGAATTTTTCTCTGAAAAGACAAAGAATATTCCGGGTCAGAGACTGTATGAATGTAGGATCTTGGGTCAAAAATTGGGGTATGACAGATGCCCCTATTTAAGTTTCTTCGTCCGGAGATTTGAAGATGGAATCTTTGATTTGATGGGTCGAAGAGACTTAAATACAGAGTACGCCATTTTTGACCTAAGGTGCTATGAATTTCTCATGATGCAAGTATGAATGCAGGACGACAAAGATGATTTGACTGGGATGAGAAACAACAATGGGATACCCAAACTCGTTGAAGAAAAAGGGATCCAACTCCACTTGGAGGAATGTAGCTTCACTGGGGAAAATGATTGTCTACTACCTATATGATAGTTGTTTGAAGACAAATGATAGGTTTTACCTACTACTAGGATTGATAGCTGTATGAAGGTAAAATGAAAGAGACGCCGCCTACTATCTGTAAGATAGCTGTATGAAGACAGATGACATGTATTACCTACTACCCGTATGATAGCCGTTTGAAGGTAAAATGAAAGAAGACATCGTCTACTATCTGTAAGATAGTTGTATGAAGACAGATGACATATATGTTGTCTATTATCTGTAAGATAGCTGTATGAAGGCAAATGAATGAGAAATCCTTTGACCAGACACACTTGGGATGACACTTGTGAGAGAATGAATATGTATTTGCAAGCTGTTCGTTGGTTGGAACTTGCCACTTGACACATGATAAAGGTAAATTCAAGTTGTCCATTGTTTAGGACTGACCACTTGAAACAAGATAAAAGGTACCGACCACTTGAAACATGATAAAAAGTAAACTCAAGTTGTCCATTGTATAGGACTTGCCACTTGAAACATGATAAAGGTAGACTCAAGTTGTCCGTTGTTAAGGAATTACCACTTGAAACAAGATAAAAGGTATACTCAAGCTGTCCGTTGTTTAGGACTTGCCATTTGAAACGAGATAAAAGGTAGACTCAAGCTGTCCGTTGTTTAGGACTTGCCACTTGAAACAAGATAAAAGGTAAACTCAAGCTGTCCGTTGTTTAGGACTTGCCACTTGAAATGATGGATTAGTGACATCTCCTGATAGGTTTTACCTACTATCAGGATTGATAGTTGTATGAAGGTAAAATGAAAGAGACACTGCCTACTATCTGTAAGATAGTTGTATGAAGACAGATGACATGTATTACCTACTGCCCGTATGATAGCCGTATGAAGGTAAAATGAAAGAAGACATTGTCTACTATCTGTAAGATAGTTGTATGAAGACAGATGACAGAGATGTTGTCTACTATCTGTAAGATAATTGTATGAAGACAAATGAATGAGAAATCCTTTGACCAGACACACTTGGGATGACACTTGTGAGAGAATGAATATGTATTTTCAAGCTGTTCGTTGGTTGGAACTTGCCACTTGACACATGATAAAGGTAAATTCAAGTTGTCCATTGTTTGGGACTGACCACTTGAAACATGATAAAAGGTAAACTTAAGTTGTCCATTTTTTAGGACTGACCACTTGAAACATGATAAAAGGTAAACTCAAGTTGTCCATTGTATAGGACTTGCCACTTGAAACGTGATAAAGGTAGACTCAAGCTGTCCGTTGTTTAGAAATTATCACTTGAAACAAGATAAAAGGTAGACTCAAGTTGTCCGTTGTTTAGGACTTGCCACTTGAAACAAGATAAAAGATAAACTCAAGTTGTCCGTTGTTTAGGACTTGCCACTTGAAATGATGGACTAATGACATCTCTTGACCAGACACACTGGGATGACACTTTTGAAATGGCTCAAATTGTTCGTTTGTTGAAACTTGCCACTTGTAATGATTGATTAGTGACATCTCTTGACCAGACACACTAGGGATGACACTTTTGATGAAAATGAGGATTACAAGTTGTTCTTTTGTTAGAACTTGCCACTTGGCACAATGATGAGTGAGGACCGAACTGAAGGGATACGACCAAACGAGACTCTGGGTGACTGATGCAACTATGTGTGAATTGATGTTGTGTATATGTTGTGTATGCTTGAATGTATGAATACGTGAAAGTATTAATGTATGATTGTGTGAATGTAACTCGTATGGATGTATGTATAACTTTTTATGACTGTACAATTGTATATGACAGGTGAACTCGATGAGACGAGACAAGACAGATAAGCTGGGAAGTGGACCAACATCGCAGTACCAACACTCGACAAACTTCCTCGGAGATGATATTATTGTGAACAAATCGAGCCGTTGACGGGGTAAAGCCCGACACATGGTAGCAACTGGTGGACAAATAGACATTTCCTGGGAGAAATCCATTGTTTAACCAAAAGTCTGAAAGAAGTCGCCATTTGTAAATCGGCACAGAGTGTTCTTCCATCAGCACGCTTGAGCAGTCATGCTTTTTTGTTTTATTTTCCTTTTGAAAAATCCCTAACTTTTGCCTGGACCGCCCTTTCGGGTTTTCAGTCCACCGGGAGATATTCCTTTTTTATGCCCCGAATTTTTGTCTGGACCGCCCTTTTGGGTTTTCAGTCCACCGGGACACTCTTTATTGCCTAAGCCGCCTTTTTAGGTTTTCAGCTTAGCGAACTCCTTTTTTTTTTGTATTTCTGGATTGTAACAGCATCTTGCTCAAAGTAAAGTTCATTTCCATAGTGCTTAGCCATGTTTCTCTTTCGGAATGTAACCGTTGTCGAAGCGGGTGCTGATGTACGCTTCACCTACTCACGAGTTCAAAGAGAGTGTGTTTGTGGTTCACACTTTTCAAAAGATGTAAAAAAGTTTTGTATTTTGAAATTTTTTGCTTTAAGTATTGCCATAAAAAATAGAAGAAATTTTACAAATAGAATAAATGAGAGTTCCAAATAAATGGGCACAAGCTCAAATTTGATGAATTGAGTGGTGACCTGCCAATGACATGACTCCACGGATCTTTGAAATTTTTTGGAAAATGGTAAATATATTGGAAGGTACATTGAACACAATAACCGTTATTCTCCCTAACAACTTTGAATGCCCTTGTTCCGAGTCTTTGATCTGCAGATGCTTCGAATCGGAGGTCCTTTTAGCAGTTGAGGTGCCCCAAGTGGATTGCGCTGACTAATGCAGTTACTTTGTCATGATCCTTAACTTTTGCATAAATCGCCCTTTCGGGTTTTCAATCTATCAGGATCATCATTTTCGTTCATGTATTTAATTTTTGCTTGGACCGCCCTTTCGGGTTTTTAGTCCACCGAGACGCTCATTTTTGTTTAAGCTGCCTTTTCAGATTTGCGACTTATCAAGCTTTTTAATTTTGACAGAGTATTTCTTGACTGCACCGGCATTCACAGGACGTGTGTGTTTGTCACCATCCATAGTTGTAAAAGTCATTGCACATGAGCTTTCATAGTTAGGCGTTCACTTGCCCCTAGAGTCTGGTTGGAAGGATAATACCTTTTTGGGCACAAAATCTCCTTCTTGAAATTCATGGGGATGAACCTTCTTGTAGGAAGTTTGTTTCAACCTCTTTTGATATAGTTGTACAAGGTCGTCATACATTTAAATTCGATCAAGCTTGGATTCCAGCAGAACTCCTATTGACGGAGCTTCGACCTCCACAAGAAGCATGGCCTTCATGATGTATGTTAATGAAAGAGGGAGTTGCCCCTATTGAAGTGTGTCCTGAAGTATAATACTCATGAAGTGCAGATGGTAGCATCTCGTGCCAGTCTTTGTAAATGAAAGCCATCTTCTGGACAATCTTCTTTTATATTATTTTTGTAGCTTTGACAGCTAAGATGCTCCAGCAGGCGAGAGATCTTGTCGGGAATCTCTTCATTCTCATCTTCTTCATCTTCGGACACATGGAATTCAAAGTCGAGAGAGAGCATATGGTTAATGTGTTCAACGGGCTTATCAATGTTTAATATGCATATATGATTGATTTTAGAAAGTGAATGATTGTATGCAGACATTTGGAAAAGATTATTCATTTAAGGTTCTTTATATTACCATTTTTCCAGAAAAAGCACAAAATAAAAACAAAGTCGGGATCAAAACGATTTTTTTTTTAATGATGACAATTCATAAAGCAAAGAGCCCTACACAAGTTCACTTTCATCTCGGGCAGGACGAAAGGATTTTTTTTGAAAAATAGAAAACAACAAACACATATTATTTGAAACAAAAGAGTAATGGAAGAAACATCAACATCGACCCAATTGCGGCTAGACATTCGGATTCAAATCTTTGAAAGACAGGATGTTGGCTTTGAATTAGCTTCTAAGCTTCGGTTTTCAAAGAGAAACAATGGTCAACATTATGACCTGGCGCCCCTTGATGGAAGGCACAAAATAGGTCAAGTCTCCACCGAGCCGGCAATTTCTACGGCGCTGGGGGAGGTGGCTTGGTATGAACAAGGTTCTCCTTGAGCAAGGTGAGAAGCAGCTCCGCGTACCTTACAGGGATTGGATCAAACTATGGTACCCTCTGAACATGATTATGCGGGGCGAGTCGTGGGGGAGCCTGTTGTCGAGGCTATTGTTGATATTGTCGCTGATATTGTTGAAACTGGGGTTGATAACCCGGATTTTGAACAGCATTGGTGGCGGGCATAACAACAGCGAAATGTTGATAACCCGGATACTGTTGTTGAGGCCTTTGCTGGAAATGCGACTGATTCTGTGCAGCCACCAGTGAAACTACCAGGAGATTCAGTTTCTCTAACTTGCTCTGCGGTGTTGTCACCTCTTTATGAAGCTCATGGAACTCTTGCTTGATCTTATCCATTTGCTTTTTCTTGTTTGCCCGAGTGTTGTATACGCGAATTGGTTTCAGACGAGGACGTCGGGACACTTTGAGACGGATTTGACCTTTTTTGAAAAAGACAACTTTATGAGACTCGGATTTGAAACTTACAAATGCAAAATGTTGGATGATGCTTATGCAAAGATAGACACATTTTTTATCGAAGGACTTATCAAAGTAATTGTAAACATCATAAGGAACATTGTTTCATTTGTTAATTTGAAATATTACAAACAGTTCCTTTAAGAGCGAAAGTAAAGTCAAGGAAGAAGACCCCAACAAAAGCTAAGGTCGAATTAAGACTTTTGAAGATGTATTTCTTTGATGTTCCTTTTTACAAGGTCCACACCTCTGATGTTTACAAAAACTTATATAAATCCTTCGATATTTGATGGAAAAATTATTTATGAATGAATGCATGTATGCATGATTTATACTACACAAACGGTGAAATCATGGTGTGGTTTTAGGTCCATAATGTTGGAGCCAAGGGTAAACACGCCATTTGGTAAGGATTATGGTTTTATTTGCACTTGTATCACAGGTTCTACCAAGTTCCCAAAGTTGTCAACCGCTTTCGAACATTGTCGGATTACAGGACTGACTCTTGGTCCAACAACGTTCGCAAGAAAGTCTCGTTTGGGTGTAGTATCGCGTATCAACTAAGTCAAGACTGCTCTTGGTTAGCCAGCACACTACGTCCTAAAAAGGCCAAAATGGGTTAAAGGTAACTCTAAAGGTTCTCAACTTCGACGAACTTTCAAAAATAATAACGCCGATCACAGCTGCTCATGATGACATAATATTACTTTTGAGAGACCTCCGTTGAGTGGGGTTATATCACATGCACGCATAGCGCATGACCGCTCCTGGTATGACACTAAGATTGTATCCTGTCCTATCTTATATTTCACTCAAGCCCGGGTGTAGGACTTATTATCTCACCACTCACGTTAAGAAAGAAGAAGGGAGAACATATATACTCGTATTTCCATCTTTTATTTGATTCTATTTTTTAAGCAAGTTATAGCAGAAAATTTAAATAAGGCCAAGTTGGGCTCAGCTCTCTTAGGGGGGAATCCCCAGTGAAGTCGTCATTTCTGTCTCGTCATTTTTCGGAGATCGTAGCTATTTGGTTAGCATAGACTCACTATTTTTATTCACGACTTGAACTTTTAATTTTTTAAAGGAAAATGGGAAAAAGTTCAAATAAACCATTTTTTAAAAGATTAAGGGTTCGGGGGTTGGTTACTTAAAGGGAAGGTACTAGCACCATTTATGTTCGTAGTACTCTACGAGAATCTCTTGATTTTATTTAACTTTTTGTGCTTCAACTTACTTGCTTTAAAAAGAAATTAGAGTAGTGATTAAATGAAAGAAAAAGAAGGTTTTTTATTTACATTTTTTATGATTTGGAAGAACGGGTGTCCTTTGTCTACGTATCCGTGAGAGATCAAACCTTGTAGTTCGGGGTAAAAATTGACGTTTGATTGGTTTTGTGTTTTTTATTAGTTTTGAAAAAGGATTTAAAGTGAAAAGCCAAATGGCAAAATAAGCTTGTTTGTATTTTTTAATATTAAAAGGAAAATTACTCAAAATAAAATTAAATTGATTAACATTTGATTAAGGAAATAAAAAATAAAAAGGGCTCACTTGATTGAAAATCAAGGTTTATTATGAAAATATTTTTGTGATTTTTGTTATTTGAATGTTTTTGTTGTCTTGGAATAATAAATAAAAATTAAACTAACGAAGCAATAAAAATAAAACCGTGTGGATTTTTGTAGTGACGATGGATCACCACAAAATCGCTAATATAATTTTTTTGAATTTTTCGATATATATAAAGCGGTAAAGAAATAAAAGGACACACACGCACACACACTTTTCTCATTTATATTGTTTACATTGAACCTAGATACATTCTAATTGCTGGAAAATAAATGACAATAACTAATATGATAATAATAAATGGAAATAAAATGAAACGCAAAAAATGCTAAAAAGTAAAAAAATAAAAGAAACTAAGAGAGGGACAACCGAAGGGACAAAATTCCGAAGGGACAGAAAAAGAGGGAGAAGAAAAGAATAGATCGTCAACACAAGCTAAAGGAGGGAGAAGAGATAAAAGTTCTTTGACAACTCAAGAGAACTTTCAGTGTGTCTTTAAGTGTGGAATGATAGCTCTATTTATAAGTTCAAAGGTTGATGAAATTGGAAGTTAGAGACCGCGTTTGATTAATGGACTTGATGGTGATTTATGGAATGGAATGCGTTTTGGCTTGAAATGGAAAGAAAAAAGGATGACTTTGGTGATTGCCCATGATTGTGGCGTGGGAAAGAAAATAAAGAAAGAAAAAATTGGACCTCGGACACTTTGGATTTTTGGACTCATTGACACTTTGTTTTTTTTTTTGCACTAATTAATTAAAAAGAAATGAAAAATAAAATAAACCTAATACGAAATAAAAACAAATTAAAAGATGGAAAATAAAAGGTAAGATAAAACTAAAAAAACTAATAAATAATAAAATAG
>Ga0315915_1008830_pt1 | contig 11670 bp, 8 predicted proteins | sample MpolbnodulesMG_FD_207738 | JGI IMG/M metagenome (GOLD analysis project Ga0315915, IMG submission 207738) | Medicago polymorpha root nodule microbial communities from Los Angeles, California, United States - branched nodules | ecosystem: Host-associated > Plants > Roots > Nodule | place: USA... | reverse complement strand
ATAATTAATATTTCAATTAATTTATTACAGAAGATCAGAGTATAATAACAGCCAAAGAATTGGTAAAATATGATGTTCTATATTCTTTATGATAAAATGAAGACATTGTGGATTGTAAAGTAAGGTAAAGCAGTAAAACTTTTCCTTATGGCTTCTTCTCCCTCACACTCAACCAACATCATCGAAGAAATTTAATAATATCTAAAATGTGGTGAAAATAAACAAAAATAGCTTGTTTAAACTGATTTTCAAATTTTTTTTAATTTGTGTCCACACACACATCATTTTATAGTACATATAGTGTGTGACCCTCATAAATCAACATTCTTTTTGAGCTACTTCAATTAGAGTTTAATATGTTTTTACCCTGCAAAATATAGCTTACAAAGACGAAAAAGATATTTAACCGTTTGAATTGAACTACATAATTTCTTGTAAAGTAATAATACATTTATTAAATCAATGAAGTTTCCACCATATGTGACAAGCTAGCATATGTAAGATCGGCTGTCACCCTCAATTTTTTAATTTTATTTTTTATGGAATTTTTAAGCTTACTTTTAATAAACTTAACATGTTCATTTTATGGCACCATCTAAATCTAGATTTTGTCCATACCCTCTGTTAGTACATAGCAGGACATTGCCTCTAGTTGCACAATGGCACCATGTTCTAGACTTTATCTCTTAGAAATGTTTTTATATTGTGAAACCATTTCAGTCTTGGCATCCCTAGAAACAATATCTTGGCTCTGCCACTGTGTAAGACAGGTGCCAACTACACGAGGCTAGAAGACTCAAATTCACAACGATATCACAATCAAGATATATATCTAGTAGTAGTAGTAGTGTACGCAAATATAAGCTTGTAGAATTGGGGAATAAAGAGAATAAGCATACATGAAAGAAAAACTCTGCTCTCACCTACTAATAAACATAGACACAACTCTCCACATAGCAACATTTTGTACAGTCTCGTCAACTTATAAACTACCTCACCGTTTTTATGAAACTTTACAACCACCTTAAAAACCTTGATTGTATGGTCATTTTATCTTCCATGCAGAGACATCAGAGGTGTACCATAATCACACATCTGAACCTCACCTCACTTAAAATCTATGTATAAACTACAGAATGTACAGTTCTCAATTACAAACCGATAATTTTATTACCAATCGGCCACTATCCATCACAGACAGAGATAAATAGATAGATAAACATAACTCTTTGATGCAGGAGAACAAAGGAGGGGATCACACTAGCCTCAGTTAGCTGTACAGACAACACTCTACGCCCTCCCCTAAGTAGTATGAGGAGACTGAGCAGCAATTCTCCTCTCTGCAACAAATTACATGTTGACAAGTAATACATTAGCATATGAAAACTCAACAGAGCATGCAATTAAAAGAATGTATTGGAACACAACTAGCAAGGGCAGGTATTCAAACATACACATGATGCAGTAATATATAAAAAAAAGAAGGTGATAATACAAAACAAGTATAAGTACCTCCGGCAGCAACAAGTTTCTCTACACGAGCGACAATATGTTTTCCATAGGTGTACTTTTTCAATGCATTCAAATGAACTTTAATTCGAGAAAGAATTAGCTCACGCTGTTGGTCATCACAAGTCTCCAGCACCTTTTGTACAACATAATTAGCAAACTGATCTTTCATCATTGCCTGCATAAAGAGGAACATGATTTATCATTTGCAAGATCTGACAAATTACTATCAATTTTGTCAAAACATGCTGAGGATTCAATAACTTAGCATCGTTCGGTTCACAATTTTTTTTTTTTTTGAAGGATGTTCTCGAAATATTTGAAAACATGCCATTCTGTTCAAACATTAAATTACATGGATAAATTGAGATTATTTTTAAGAGAGATTTCAGACATCAAGATATTTCAATTAGAATAATATCTCTACCACAATTAAATCTAAAACAAACATATAATTTTAAGTCCTCGAAATATGCACCAAGGTCTTTGACACTTGAGCAAACCAAATATTCGCCTCTTGGATTATTGCAGACCCTATTTGGACAACAGCCAGCTTAACAAGCTTCAACTAAGCAAAGCTAAAGGAAATTATTAACAGCTATTAAAGGAAAAGAAACCTGAAGAGGCTCATTTTCATCCGTAGTTCCAAGCATCTCATTTACAAGCAATAGGCGTTCAGAAGGACCTCCAAAGGTCAAACACTTCTCTACAACATTAGAGGCAAACTTCTGCTGGCTCATTTGAACTATATTGCCTGCTAATTCCGTGATGATTGTAGAACGCTCATGAGGTTTCCCATGCTCAAGCACATGCTGTTATTTACAAGGAGTGGATGAAAGAAAATAAGAAATCAGGTGACAAGTAAATATGACATGCTAAATGTTAATATTTGTGTGTGGAGTACAGAGTGTTGGGTGGAGAAGCAACTAGAAGTTTGGATCACAGAAGGACAAATTTCGATTGAGCATAAAGCATTAAGGATGGTATGCTATGATATCAAACAATAAATACTAAAATAAAGATATACAAAACAGCAATTAAGAGCAGACACTCTCAATAAACAAATGTATTAACCCATAAAAGAAAATCTAAAAACTAATCATTTAATATTGTGGACAGAGAGTACTGTAGGTGATGGTGTACATCATAATAAAGGAGACATTTAGATGTTGAAAAAAAAAAGTTGCAGTGAAGCAAATCAATAAAACGGGGAGGGATCAGTTCCAGGAAAAACACGACGAGAAGTGCAGCTGGGATTTTACTCTACCAAAAGTGCAGAAAAGCTAGATAGCTCATTAGCTGTAATGAACGAAGAAGCAAAATACCATAATGAAGTGAACTTCACAAAGCATTATGATTGTTAGGGTACCACTTTTAAATCAACAAGTCTGGCAAGCAATGGAAAAAAATGTAAGTAATTATGAATTATTATAAACCTGGACGACATAGTTGCCATACTGATCCTGGGCCAACATGCTAACTGCTCCTAAAATCTCATCCATAACTTTTTGTTGTGTTTCAGGGTTTTCACAATGCTCCAGTACTCTCTGCCATGCAAATAAAAGGCATTACAGTCAAGGACTTCAATTGAAGTGCACAAAAGGAGTAGCAAAAGCACTGAATATATCTTTACCTGTATCACCCGGCAACCATATGGATGGGTTGATAGTGTCACAACTTGATCAAAAAAAGTTGAGACAATAAAATCAATTGCATCTTCAGGTACGCATTCAATACACTTCTGAATGACATGGTTGCCATTCTGATCTCGTACACAGCGCATGATATTACCATCAAGCTCTTGAACCATTTTAATCTTCTGGTCCAGATCAACAACTTCTATGGCCTAAAGATATAGAAATAAAAAAATAAAATAAAAATTGCAAACATTCAGAAAATTATAGACACGAAGCTACAAGAAATATCAACTACGCACTGAAAATTGACAATACCTTCTGGATGACTCGACAACCATACATTTGAAGGCTAAGTGTCAGAACATGGCCATACAGCTTGTTGGCTAACTCTCTTCTCTGGGATGCAAGTCCATGCTCAAAAAACTGCCAGATGCAAATTGTCACTCAAACAAGATCTATATATTTATGAATGGCCAATATAGAGACAGAGTAATAATTACCTTCTGAACCACATAATTACCAAAGACATCAGTCATCAAAGCAAGAGCATGTGGCGTGATTTCCTGATAAACCATATTCTTTTCTTCAGTGGTTGCTGTTTCAAGCTTTTGTTGAATAAACCGGCTCCCATATTGATCAGCACTGCCAATAAGAGAAAATTCAATTAATTTCAAAATTTCAAAAGAATGTAATCAAATAATACAAATAATAAGCCATCAGAACATCACCGCGCTATAAAAAGGTATACCTGAATTCAACAACATGACCAGAAATTTCAGAAAGCTCAAAGCACTTTGTTTTATTGCTTTTAAACTCTTCCAACAGAGACGAAGCAAAGTTTTCATCTACATTTCCAGCATCTAGGTGCCATGGTGCCATGGTGCCAGCTACATTCCTCATTCCAGAAGCAAAATGCATATTCAGGTCATTGCGCCTAATAGGACTGCCAGATCCAACTGGAGAAGTGGATAAAGAGTTTGCCATTGGACTTCCTGGATAAGACAAACCAACACCATATGCAGGATTTCCATAATAACCATGATGGTTGGAACCACCGGATTTACCACCCAATGGAACATTGTATTGTGACTTCTGAGGTGAAAGCAGAGATCCAAGATAAGCTTTCTGAAGCTCAAGCAAATTCATATATGAGTTGCCCAAGTAATTCCTGTCTACAGATGGGTCGTTAAGAGCAGCAAGTTGTGCAGCAGCATACTCGGGTGTTCTCATGTACTGAAGATACATCGGATCAACATAAGGAGACTGAAGAGCACCACCTGCAATTTGATTTCCCATTCTACTGAGGACATGCACATCAGATGGAGAAGCAACTCCGGAGGGCAAACCACCTCCAAGAATTCTTGAGTCCATTCCCGGGGACGCCATAGCTGATGCTGCAGCAACGTTTTCAAACAGGGGTGGCATATTGCCGGTTCCAAGTTGGTTAGCCATGAAGGATGCCACAGCAGGATTTCCAGCATACCCACCACTCAGGCCATAGTTATTAAATGGTGAATTAGAACCATCTGAAGGCAAACCACCTCCACCACTATAAGGGGAGCCAGGTGATCCATTGAAATACAAATTGTTAGGAGAAACGGCAGACTTTTGATGCTCGACCTGCCTATCCAAGGATGGACTTCTCATGTCTGACCCGCTTCCACTTCTCTTACCTGAATCAGAGTGAGCTGTTTTCGGCATGTGTCCTGATTCAGCCTTCTTTAAATATGCGTGCTGCTTGCCATGATCCTGACCACCTTGCATACCAAAAAGATATCTTTGATAATTATTAACATCGGACTCAACTTGCGATGGGAAATGGTTATCGCCTTCTAGCACGTCATCTGTTGACAAATTCATGCTAGACAATGCAGACGCAATATCTGCAGACCCATTGATGCCAGATGAGACATCAGGACTGGTAATACCTCTCTTCTCAGCAGCAACAACTCTCCCACTACCAATAGGTGTGGGGCAAGGACTGGGAGCCCTAGCAACGTGTTGTGGATCAGGAGTGGTGCTTCGTGATAGGGAAGAACCACCAAGTGCAGCAGCATAAGAATATGAAGCCTGTGAACCAGTATTTTGGGATGCAGGTGACCCCTGAACATTTGATCCAAATCTTAAACCATCAGTGGCTGAGGAATCATGGCGCAAATGAGCCAGCTCTGCTTCTGCAGATGATGTAATCTCAACATTTTCATCAAATGCGTTACGACTGGCTGGACGAGACGGAAAGCCTGTGACAGAGGTGTTATGTCCCATGTCATCCTGCACAATCACTTGTTATAGATGATCGCTAGAAGAAAAAGGGTCTGGAAAGATCAAACTGAAAGAGAAATAAAGATTATGCTGAACCGATGTGAGACTTAAAGATATGAATTCAATGACACAATCACATAAGAGCTGCAGTACCATTATCGACATATGCACATAAGCTTTATTAAAACTGTGATGTTTACAAGTGTGCCAAAATAAAGGATTCTTAGGAAGTGCTGAATCTGAACCCCTTACACAGCCAAAACAATTAAATTTATTCAGTTTGTTAGTGGTCTTGTAGGTTTCAAAACATTTCATGTGCTCAAAAGATTTGACGGTGGAAGAAAAGATCAAACTGAAAACAAAACTGACATAAAATCAAGGGAAAAGGATGCAAAATACTGCGAAAGAAGCAAGGCACCTGAAAAATTTCTGCAAGGCTCTTTTGTTTGGTCCCAAGACCTAGTCCTGGCAAACCAATGAGTCCATCGCCACCCCACTCAGCAGAACCTCTAGTTTTCTCATCAGCCACCACCTCAGTCTCTCTTTTCCTATTGTTAAAACCCGGAGGTGTAGCAAACACCGCTCTTCCACCATTCTCATCAGCTCCATTAACCTTCCTCCTATCTCCAATTCCACCAATTGCAGAAGCTCCGCCTTTTAGTCTCTGCGAAAACCTCCAATCCTCCTTTGATAGCAAAGGAGGAGGAAGTCTGGGATTCAAATTCACATTAGAGTAATAATATTGAAGATAAGCTGGATCAGACCTAAGCTCTTCCTCAGAACCAAAACCATTTCCGGAAAACTCCGAAACTGCAGCAGCAGCCGTAGAACCACCTCCAAACAACCCTCCAACTGCATTCAACGAACCCTCCACAGTTGGAGGAGCTGATCCACTCCTATACAAATTAAGTTCAGGTTCATGATCATCAACCTCATGACGCCGTTGATCGCGAAGCAACATCCCTATTTCCTTTTCAAATTCATCTCCAAACGAACCCTCATTACCACCACCAATCACTGGCCTCCTACCCATATCAGACAACATTTTTTTTTTCACTTCAAAATCTCAAACCTGATCACTACCCATCATCACTACACTTCACCCTCAACCGTTAAATAACCTAAAAACGGAAACTTTTATCATCAAAACGCAAAAGCCCCATATTTACAGCATCAAAAGCACTCACTTGTAACTACCCTTAACAAAAATTAATCATAATTATAATAATAACTATAATTAACTAACCCCATCAACGCTACGAGCTGAAACTAAACTATATTCCAGAATCAATCATCAAAAGGGTATTGAGAATTTGAGAAATTTATGCTTAATTCCATAATTCCTGATATGAAATTGATGATAAAAATCTAGTCTTAAAGAACGAAATTGAGGTGATAAATTGTGGGAAATGAAAGAGAGTGATGTAAAGGGTGAAATTTTTTGAAGTGAGATGAAAATGAGAGTGTTGATGACAGCGATGAATTTGGCGGCGATTGGTTGCTAGAAGAACCCCTATTAGGGTTTTGGTCTATTTAGAACAAGAGGATTATATACATGATCAATGAACTCAACACAACACATATGTTTTTTTTTTTTTTTTTTTAAATGCAAACCGGTGTCCAGTATTCTTTAAACATCAAAAGTTTTAAGATTTTATGAAAGTTTGTGTATTTAATATTTATTACATTAGAAATTGAAGTCATTCATTTTTTTAAAGAATAATTTTTTCATTAAAAATGTTTAAAGAATATCACGGAATCACTCACAACACCCTCTTTTTTAATACTAACATGTGTCTTAGACACTAATTAAAGAAACAAATATAGTATCTAATATCTTAGAATTTTTTTAAGAAAAGCATCTTAGAATTTGTATAGTTAAAGTTTTAGACATATAAAACATGATATTTTTGATCCAAAATATCTTTATTTTTTATTTGTATAGTTAAATTTTAAACATGTAAAACATGATGTTTTTGATCCAATATTTGTTTTTATTGTTTTGTTAACTATTAATCTAGTTAACATGATATGTTTTGTCAAATAGTTTGATGATTAAAAATTCACAAGATAAATGGGTTCGAACTCAATTAAAGTATGTTAAAAGATATTGTTCTTACTAATGAGATAAATTTATGTGAACAAAATAAATTTTTCTACAGTTTCATTTTTTTCAAAATCAGGGGTAAATTAATAAGTGATAACCGAGTGACGTGGCAGTGGTGTTATAGTCATGGCTAAGAGAGAGAATATATTTCTTCTCCTTTTATTTGTTGAGAGAAATATTTGTAATCAAGTGACACATAGGGCTAATTATTATATGATAATGACACGTAGTGTTACTAGATTCGATGTTTGAATGAAAATGGGGCACAATACAGTGGTGCTACTACTAGTACTAGTGTTAGCTAAGACAAGTTAAATTTCTCCAACTGCCCTGACTCCAAAGTTCCATATTTGGCTTATTTGGGTAGGAGGGTTGGTTTCTAAGTATCATCTCATTAGGTGAGGAAAAAAATAGGGAGCTCTTTACTTTGTTTTCAAGCCAATTTTATAGTGTAAAAGTGAGACAAACTTTAATAATATACATGCTAGTTTTTATCATTGCATCAATAAATTTTATCATTAAATTACGTGAAAAATAATATTACCATTTGATTAAACGGTATATAAAAGATATTTATTTATGACGCAAGAATATATTGTTTGTACATGTTAGAGAGAACTTATCTGTGCATGGATAAGTGAAAGCAAAACTACGATATCAAAAACAAGTCTTCAATATTAAGGATGTCAAAAAAATTGATACCTACGGATAAAATTCACCGCAAATTCAGATATTTTGATGAATATGGATGAGTAAAATAAATAGATATGTACGACTATTTTATGTGTGTATATTCAATTTCATTTTCATTCAATATGGACCACTATGAAAAGGTCAAAATGTGAACACGTTTTTATTCAATATGCATGGACCTTTATTTGTTTATCATTTTGTTTTAACAAGTTTATGTTATTGTAGAGGTTAAGGGTTAGCTGCCTTAATTATAGTTAGCCAACAAAGATTTGTACCCAAGAAACTAACTATTGAAACAAAGATTATGTTGCCAACTGACTCCACCTTCACAAACATGTTGTCTTGTTGTCAAACACTACTAGCATCCAACAAAGCATCCCATCACTGTGTTCTTCCCAACATATACTAGTTTCACACCATGAAAAAAAAAATCCTAGTTTCACATTACACTTCTAGTGATTCATATGCACCCAACACAAATAACATTAAAAACAAGAAAAATATGCAACAACAAATCAAAAAAAGAAGGAAAAGGAGGATTAACGCCCTTTTCTTTTTCTGAAGGAAAGGAGGAATATCGTCTTGAAAGTCAAACAAATCACCCAACCTTTTAGGCCATCCATAATGATGGGTGTTTCATCTATTTAACATCATATTAAATAGACACCTCCATTGTGGAGTATAATATTTGGGTGCATATGGAGAAGGGTGGCTATGAAAGCACCCCCTCTCTCTTCACTTTTTGTTGACCCCATTTAATAAATCATAATGAAATAGATAAAATTTTGTTAAAATGTAATGATATAGAATTATATGTGAGACTTATTTAATAATTTTTTTTCGTGGTGCTCGGTTGGAGAAAATTGGTATATATTAAAAATGAATGATGTGGACAAAGGGATCCCACTTAAGCACTTAAAGTGGAGTGCTCGATTGTGAATAGTCTTTTATAAGATTTTTGTTACGTGCCATGCGATATTAACTGGGTTGTCTTTTATTTATGGAAGAAATAAATATTGGAGTTGAGATTGGTGGAAAAAATTCTACCAAAATTAAGGACAATATAGAACTCCTTGGGTTTCCTTTCTAGATGTATGAACACCGAAATGCATTAGATTTGCATTTGCATTCTTTATTTTTCTAGATGTTTTTAAAGTAACAAATAAAAAAAATTGACATTAAAACCAAGTGTTACCATACTCCTCCCAGGAAATAGGAATAAGATGGTGCTGCCATCTTTTATAGCACGTGATTGTGTAATTTGCTTATTGTATTTTGATAGTAACATAATATGTTCACTCCCCTTCCCTCCCCTCTTTTGAACCAAAACAAACTATGGATTTTATTATGACACATTTCTCCTACGAATCGAATGGTTAACAAAAATAATAATTCAAACAACTTGCAACTCAATAAATTAGCTAACAAAATAAAGAGATTTTTTAAATAGACGAAATGACGATAATCATTAAGAAGAGTCAAGGTTTGATCTTTGATCATGACGTTTGACCTAACAACTTCCATATTTTATCAATTGAGTTAAGATTTATAGACAAAAATTAAAAAGAAATTTGTTCCTCAAGTTAAATGCATTTTTTTTTTAGTGAGACTAGAGTTAAATGCTAGGTAGGCAATTTATTGGATAGAAGGTTGCAAGATCTAACTTTTCTTCTCTAGTGATACCTACCTAGTTAAATGGTCATAAATGTTGGACAATTGTTTTTCTGACTTTCAATACTTCCTAAAAACACAAGTAAAATATTAAAGTACCCCAAGCGGTAGTTAACTACAGCTGGCTTGTAACTAGAAAAATCAGCAACAGTTAACTGCCGCTGAGTTTTTTGATCATTTCCTTGTGTTTCTAACACACATTGAATGTCAGAATGGCAATTGTGTAAATGTTGTGTCTCCACGTCAACAAAAACAGTCATCAACTCAATTCAAGACGCAACAGCTTTGTTAATAAAGGAAGGGTGAGCACTAGTTAAGGATTCAAAAGATGAAATAATTTATAAATTTTATGTGAATAAAATTTCTTTTTGAAGTTTCAATGTGTTGAGTACACAATTTAAGATTTTTTTTTTCTTTTGACTTCTAAACAAGTGTCCCAATAACACTTGTTAACATTTTCTATAAAAGAATGGCTAAAGAAAAGATATGTATACAGATTAACTCGCCCTTTTCAAACTTGAGAGGTTCAAATTTAACTCAAGACAACTTTATTTGATGAGAAACACTCCTCTTGAAACGTCTTTATATTCTCATTCATGAATGAGTAAATTCATATTAAAGGGAAAAAAATGGAATAATCACTTCACAATGATAGCACCATTTTTAGGGGTAACGACTAAGGAATTTTATTTACCCCATTGACGAGGTAAGACTAATCTCCAAAGGTGTAAAAGATTAAACTCCTTGTAACAGTTTGTTTTACACATAAATTTTTCTAATAAAATTCATCTGAAAGATACAGGTTTAATTAACCCAAATCTCTTTGACTCATCAACTTATATTTGGTTCAAGGTTGTGTCTTTGATTGACAACAAAAATATGATTAGTAATAAATGGTCCACGGTGTAAATTTGTGGATACCAATTCTTTTTCTTGTGTGCCTACATTTTTTAACTTGGTGAATAATGATGTAAAATTAATAAAATACTCCCTCCAGTCACATTTGTAAACATAAAATGATTTTTTAAGTATATTGAATAATTAATGTATCTAATCACATTTATATGTTAGATTCATTAATTATTAAATGTACCTAAAAAATTGTTTTTTTTCTTATAAATGTGACCGGAGGGAATACTAATTAATTTATTGTTAGATTTCTGAGTGGTAAAATAGGATACAATATTTTTGGTACTTTGGTTCTAATTAAAATCAGATGATGGAAAAAATACTTTGGCGCGAGGGTGTCGAAAGTCTTAGGTGATGGAAAAAATACTTTCTTTTGGTGGGATAATTGGCTAGGAGATATTCCCTTACGTAGGAGGTTTAGTAGATTGTTTGATCTAGCGACAAATAAGTTCAGTCTGTGGCTGCCATGTTTGAGTTAGGTTGGGAGGAGGGGGGCGAGGCGTGGAGGTGGAGGAGAAGGTTGTGGGTGTGGGAAGAGGAATTGTTGGTGGCGTGTAGGCAATTACTTGATGGTGTTACTGTGCAGGCTAATGTTATTGACAGGTGGCAGTGGGATCCAGATATCCATGCTGGTTACACTGTGCGAGGGGCCTATCAGATTCTGACAGATTCAGGTTCATCCGCTTTCGACGCGGCCAGAGATCTAGTGTGGCATAAACAGGTTCCCTTGAAGGTGTCCATCGTAGCGTGGCGTTTGCTGAAAGACAGGTTGCCGACCAGAAGTAACCTTCATCGGCGTGGCATTATTCCGAGTGAGGGAGATTTGTGTGTGTCAGGTTGCGGACATGCAGAGACAGCGTCCCATTTGTTTCTCCATTGTGA
>Ga0315915_1008826_pt1 | contig 11672 bp, 5 predicted proteins | sample MpolbnodulesMG_FD_207738 | JGI IMG/M metagenome (GOLD analysis project Ga0315915, IMG submission 207738) | Medicago polymorpha root nodule microbial communities from Los Angeles, California, United States - branched nodules | ecosystem: Host-associated > Plants > Roots > Nodule | place: USA... | reverse complement strand
AAATAATTGAAACAAATAAATCAAAACCAACTAAACAAGGTCCAATGCCTCAACTATGTATACACTTAGATCACATATGAGTGCAGTAGAGTATACATGCGTGTTTCATCGGCCAACTTTGACAAAATCATCAAAATCACAAGTTCGTCTCTCTTTATCATTTTTCCAAAAGAATTCCATTTTCAAAGCAAAACAAGTTACAACTCAATGAAACCAATCGAAACCATTTTTAGAAATCATATAATCAGTATACAACCTTAACCCTACTCCATTTCCTTGGGAAAAACAAGTTTCGGAAAAATCGACGTTCTTGGACAATTTTCAAAAGTTAAGTTCAAAATCACAAGATCAAGTCAAATCTCATCTATGAGATGTTCCAGTAGGTTTAAGAGCATAAAAAGTAATTAAACAAGTTGAAAGAAGTGTTTTACAAAGCTCAGATTGGTCGCCGAAGGCCCAGAACGAAAATCAAAAGATGCTGAAACTGGGCTCGTTCGCTTAAGCGACCACCTGTTCGCTTAAGCGACCAAGTTCCAGAAGCTTACAGTAGCTGTTCGCTTACCGTTCGCTTTTCGTTCGCTTAAGTGACCAAGTTCCAGAAACTCTCAGTGGCCGTTCGCTTACAGCTCGCTTACTGTTCGCTTAAGCGAACAGTCATCAGTTCTGCAGGAAACTTTCGGGTTCCAACCCCTTTTCACCAAAAATTCCCAATTTTGATCTCCCCATACCCAAATTCGTTTCCAAAGGTTGTTTACAGGTTCATGAGCTCAAAAGGGCTTTCAAAAACATATTAAACATGAAATCAAATATCATTTCAACACAATTCATCAATTCAACCCATTTTTACAAAACCCTCAACAATACCTCAATTCATACGACAAATCCGTAATTATGAACACCCAAGGTATAAATCATCAACAACTGCACCTCATAACAACAACAACATCAATGAAACATGAATTCATCAACAATCCATCAACAACAATTCATTCTTCATCAATTTTGGATAAAACACAAGTATACATGTATATACATCATAAGCATGTAAAATTCAACATTAACAACTTGATTATCTTCAAATTCATATACCCAAACATTGTATCCAAACAAAAGCACGAATTTCACCAATTAGAATCACAATAACCACTTTTCACAATTAAGCACTTATGCATAGAATTAGAGAAGAAATTAAACTAAGAGATTATGATTGAAATCTAACCCCCTTACCTCAATAAGCAATAATCCTAGCAAAAGCTTCAATCAAGCTCCTAGAATCCCTAGCTCGCTTTGGTTCTTCAAGCCTTTCTCCACAACCCTCTTCTCTTCCTCTTGCCCCTTTCTCTCTCTACCTCTTCCAAACTTATGAAAATGATTGTGTAACCTTATTTTCTTTAATGACTAATACTTATATAGTCTATACACAATTGAACTTAACCTCCTTAATGTTCTAATGGGCTCACAACACTTATAAACTAACTCCCAAAGTTTCTATCCACTAACGGTTAAATGTTATCGAATAATTACCGGCTCAAAACAAATTACCACTACCGAATAGTAACTTAGTAAAAATAATGGTTCTCACTTGAAACACTAAAAATAATCCTCACCATGAAATTACTAGTTTACCTTTGCTCACAAAATGACCAAAATACCTTTCTACACCGAAATCCACTAATCCTAACCCAAAATACACACAGGCAATTAATCACATATAAGCACATAGAAACACACGTAAATAAATAATAAGATAAATCTAGCGGAAATCGGGCTGTTACAGTACCCGCACCCATTACCCGCAATTTCACAAGAAAAAAAAATATATAACAAAAAATATCACAACATAATTAAAATATGATATGAAATCTGCTAAATTAACATATAAAATATTACGCATCATGTTATTTTGCCATATAAAAAGCATCTAAAATATAAAACAACATGTGCATATTACAATAAATATCAAAGACTTAGGATTAATTAACTAAATATAATATAAATAAAATTATTGGTATAGTCTATATAATGTGCGGGCATGGGGCGGGGTGGGCACTAGAGTGCTCGTACTCGCACCCATACCCGTTCAAATTTGCGGGCAATTACCCGTGCCCAGGATCATACCCAACAATACGGGTACTTACCCGCCCATCATGGGTATTTTTTGCGGGTGTCCATTGGGCTTGGGTCCAATTGCCATCCCTACTTTTATACATGTTGGGTTCTAAGAGTGAGGAATGATAGAGACACTCTTTTTGCAACACTCCTTCTTTTATCGGGTTAAACCATTGTATGATCCACCACTTTAAATGGAACTCATGTTTAAAGTGTCAAATCCATCATGATTTAAGCCAATAAAAAAGTGAGTCTTAAAAACATAGTATTGCTTTTGTAAAAAAAAAAAATGGTATTGCTAGTTGGGGTATTTAAAACCGAACCTATCCAATAAAAAACGCAAATCGAACCAATCCAAACCGAAACCGCAAAAAACCGCATTTGGTTTGGATGTATTCGGATCACTTTTTTACGCAACTGCATGGTTTGGTTTGGTTTGCGGTTTTCATTTTACAAACCAAACCAAACCAAACCGCAACATAAGAAAACTTTAATTAAATCTATGTCACCTAGATCAATACTCATAAAACTCAATAATTTTTTTTATATAATGATGTATTTTTTTTCCTCTTATTTTTTTGACAAAAACAAAATGATATTCATTCATTCAAATCGAGAGATTACATCATTCAACACCGCTAAAAACGTAAAGGATGAATCTGCGTACAAACTCACAGCATCCAAGTTAATAGCATACAACGACATAATGCCTACAAAAATATATGATAAAATTAAAGTGACCGGAATATCCATGGCCTCTGGATCTGCAACGTTGACGCTCAAATCTTTGATTGAATAATTGATCTTCAATATGAATCAAATGAACACTACAAGAAGACGGGAAATCAAACAACGCCGCACAAGACGACGAACAACAAACCACGACACTTAGATGATGAAATCACAAAGAAAAAACCTAAATCTATGTGAAATTGTAATGTGAAATGAAATTAAAAACATTGTCGAAAACATTGCTGAAAATATGTTGTGTTTTATCTTTTTAACTCGATTTTAATGTTGAAAACAAAAAATTGTATTGTCTCAAAAAAAACCGCATCAACCGATCCAACTCAAACCGCATTGGTTCGGTTCAGATTTTATTTTAAAAGCCAACCGAACCAAACCGCATGTTTTTTTATCTTGCGGTTTGGATGACTTTTAACCTCAAAACCAAACCAAACCGCACCGCAAACACCTCTAATTCTTAGCAATACTTTTGTAGGAGAATGCCAAATCTATTTATCTATTTATTTTATTTTTTTGTCAGGTAGCCTAGTGGCTAGAATTCACCTTATAAGGTGAATAAGTAGGGTGTCCGGGGTTCGAACCCCGACCTCTGCATATAATAATACATTGTCCTACCAACTGAGCTATGCTCACCGGACAGAATGCCAAATTTTATATAGAGATTAAAAACGTACTAAAAATGAAATTTGATTTATTATTACAAACATTAAAAATTTATTTTACCAAAAACAAAATCATCAACAGTAGTCTCCACGTATTTTTCAGAAGAAAAAAAGAAGAAAGAAAAAAAAAACAGTAGTCTCCACGTAACAACTTCAGGGGTGCATTAGTCATTTCCTTCACTCACCCGAAAACCCTAATAATAAGTAGACTAACTCCCCTTCTTCAACACAAACATCAGACAAGCTAGGTTCAGATCTTCGCCGCCTCCCTCTCCCATCTCCCCGCAAAATCACCAACCATGGTACATCACCATTTTCTTCAACAATCTCATAATCATAATCTCTATGCTCCATTTCTAATCGATCGAATACATTTTTTTTTATTTTTTTTGAATTTTTGTGATGAATTTTGCAGTCTTTGGTAGCAAATGAAGAGTTTCAACACATTCTGCGTGTGTTGAACACGAACGTTGATGGAAAGCAGAAGATACAGTTTGCTATGACTTCAATCAAAGGTATTGGAAGAAGATTCGCTAACATTTGTTGCAAGAAAGCTGATGTTGACATGAACAAGAGGTATTGTTTCATCAATTCTTCGTATTTTTAGCTATGATTTTTTTATTATTGTTGTTTATAATTTCGATTTTTGATGAAATGGGTATTTTTAATTTTATGATTTATACTGTAACGAGTTTAAACTTTGTAGAGTTTAATTTTTGATTTTGTTAGCTATTTCTATTTTTTACTATGTAGAATTTTTATACTGTAACGAGTTCTAAATTTGTAGAGCTTAATTTTTGTTATGTTATGTATGATTTTTATTTTTTATATTTTAGTATTCGTATTTTTACTGTAATGGGTTTTTAAAATTTTCAAGTTGTTTAGTGGTAGTTTTTATGTCTTATAATAATTATATGTTTAAATTAGGTTTATACTGCAATGGGGTGTTGTTCAATTAGGTTTAGGGCATATTTGGATTGGTTCATTTGAGCTTATCTACTAGTATAAGTTTTGAGAGGCTTTTTGGGAGAATTTATGAAATCAGCTTATGACATTCTTTGTAAACTTCCAACTAATTATTTTTATAAGTTTTCCAAGATAGCTTTTGAAAACATCTCATATCATATATGAAAACAATTTACTTTTATTTTATCTTTTGTTGTAAAAATAGCTTATATAAGCAAGCTTATACCTAAGCGCTTATCATCAGTGCTTGTGCTATAAGCTGCAAATAAGCTGTTTATCCAAACTTAGCCTAACTGATGGTTATACTTAGGTTATACTGCATTGTTTTTTATGTTGTTTAAATAGGATTTCATGATTTATGCTGAAATGGGTTTTAACAAATATCAAGATTTATGCTGAAATGGGTTTTAACAAGTATCATGATTGATACTGAAATGTGTTTTAACAATTTTTAAGTTTATTTAGTTAAGTGATTTATTGGTTTTTCTGTTTTGATTTTCAGAGCTGGTGAATTGACTGCCGCTGAGTTGGAGAACATTATGACTGTGGTTGCCAACCCTAGGCAATTCAAGGTCCCTGATTGGTTTTTGAACAGAAAGAAGGATTACAAGGATGGAAAGTTTTCTCAGGTTGTGTCAAATCAACTGGACATGAAGTTGAGGGATGATTTGGAGCGCTTGAAGAAGATCAGGTGATTAATATACTTAAATACAAAACTTTGATCAAATGTTCTTTTTAGAAAGAACTAATTGTCATTCTATGTTTTGAAACTGTTTTAGAATTATGCATGTTTCTTGTGTTTGTTCAGTAGTTTGGTGGTACTTGTTAGTAATGCATTGCATTCAAGAATTTTGCATGTTTCTCGTGTTTGTTCAGTAGTTTGGTGGTACTTGTTGGTAATGCATTGCATTCATTTTGATTTTCATTGATACAATCAGTTTTCTATTCTGATTTTCATTGTGTTTGTTTACTTGCCTTCTCACCTAATGGGAAAGAGCTTTTGTTATTTGTTTATGTATTTGGAAAGCTTTTCTTGATGCTACTGGTTGTTTATGCCCTTTTCATATTATAATAACGAATGAATTGTTTGCCTAACTGGTGGATATAATCATCACAATGAATAGTACTTCTCATGAACCATACTAATTAAACGTGTCTGTCCGACATAGGTTGTTTTTTTTATATAGATATTGAAACAAGATTGTTTGATTGTTAAGGACAATGACTTTCTTTCCTCAATCAATCATTTTTCTGTTTCTTTAGACAGATAGTTTATGTTTTGATTACACGTGGACAAGTAGTTATTTGAGAAAATGGATGTTGATCTGTTACCACATCTGTAGTTTTGTTTTGCCTTTAGTCAACCAACATTTTTCTGTTTCCACTATTTTGATCACACGTAATAATGGTCTGTTACCACATCTGTAGTTGGTTTTTCCAATAGTGATTGGATGTTAACACATTTGTCATTGTTGTATTCGTGTCAGTGCTACATAGTTATATATGCTATCTTCCACTTATGTCTGTTTTTTACCTGCATGCTAATAATGTTGTTGGGCCTTTCTATGCTGGATATTTTTGTTTTTGTTCTTTTTCACTGTTACATTTTTGGTTTTCGAGTTTTCTACTTGGGCGGATGGACTTGATCCCTTGAGAGTCTAAGACAGGTTTTATTGATCAATTAAAATTCTGATGTTTCTTTTAAAGATGAGAAAATGTAAAATCAAATGAATAGTAAAAGACGATATAAGACTAGACAATCCAAAAAAACAAGAAACAGATTTTATGTTTTCTTCTCAATTCTATTGTATGGGACATGTACACAAGAATAAACTCAATGTTCCAGTGATGAGAATGTTGTGCTGGATGAATGGGAATATTAGCCATGTTAGGATTATGCATGATAAAATCTTGACTTAAGTGGTTTGGTCATGTGTGTAGAAGACCTATAGATCAGTTGAAAGGGTAGTCGAATCGTCAAATGTTGGCAAAACTATTAAAAAGATTTAGAGGTCAAAGATTTTGCTAGAGATATTACCCATGCTGTGAATTCAGCCCTGTGGAGTGTGGAGTAAGTTGTGTTATTTTGAGCCATGTAATTAATCCCATCTTGTGCGATACATTAGCATACCAAAGTTAATATTTTTGTGTATGATACAAAAATGAGCTTTATACCATTGATTTATTATTTAAATGTTCAATGGTCAAGATTGAAGAAGGGCAACTTGAGTAATGGGTTTGATGTTATAGTTTTGATATTTTCAGAAAGAGTCTTTAATAATGATGCAATTGTATTTATGTTAATTAAAAATTATGCTAATTAAAAATATATGTTACTGATTGTCAAAAAAAAAATGTTAATAAAATGTCGCTCTAAAAAATATATTAGTAAAATGTGTCTAATTTTTTCTTTTGTCTAAAAGTATGGGACTGATTTTTTTTTACGATGGAATTTATTTGTTTTACATTTTTTCAATAATCTTATTTTTTTTAACGCGATAAACACCGTTGCTTTTTCTTTGGGAGATGATGAACACCGTTATTAACAGGATCTGGATATTAATAATCCAAATTTCTTGAGTATCTCTTTCATCAGCAATCAGCATCCCATTTCATAAAAATTTCATCAAAAAAGTCCAGGATCCCACCATAAAAAAAAATACTCAAACCAATTTCATCAAAATATCCAAAATTAAATTCAGTTTCTTCCGGATCTGAATATTTATTCAAGACTAACTAGCTTTGGACAAAGGATATCCTATTTTTGTCCAATTTGGGGAGGGTTTGCTACTGTTTGGGGGAAGAGAGAAGAAAGGTAAAACAAAATGAAGATTTGGTGGTGCGGTTAGAAGAAGGTAGCTTTAAACCCGTTAATGTCGGTGTTCAGCGTTTGGGTGCCGGAGCTCCGATCTATTTGATTTATGCTAATTTGTTTTTTATATGAAATGAAAAATATATGTACTTGAACTAGTTGGTAATGTTGTGAGAGCCAACGAAAAGAACTTAAGAAAGTCGATGGTTTTTTCTTTTCTTTTCTGGATTGAATTGAAGCTCTTTTGGTATTGTTGGGATGAACAATATAGAAAAGATGAAGAATAGAGCTGTAAATTGTTGTTAAATTAATAAAATAAAAGAGGATAATCAAGTGTGTAATAACATAATATTATTATGTGTTTGGGGTCACTCATGAATGATATAATAAATAACTTGTTGGATGTATTTAGTATTTTTAACATTACAGGACAACCTGCTATTGTGGGTAAAAAAACTTTTTTGTACCATACACAAAGAGAGTACCTTAAACGCCACCGGTTTTTTTAACAACTATAACCATGTTCAAATTAGTGTCTCTTTAAATCTTACACAACCATTATTCAATTTTGTTGGTAGATAGTTTTGGAAATCTTCTGTCGAGATTGCATGACTGCGTCTGCCTTATTTTTATTTATTTTTTCGTATATACTATTTTGAGAATATGTTCCTGTCATTGTATTTTATTGTCAATATATTATAGATGTTAATACGTCAATTTGAATTATGCAGGAATCACCGAGGTTTGAGACACTACTGGGGTCTTCGTGTTCGTGGACAGCATACCAAGACTACTGGTCGCAGAGGAAAGACTGTTGGTGTTTCTAAGAAGCGTTGAAGTGTTTCTGTTTTTGTTTGCAGAAGAGAAATTATCAGGGAAAGAAAGTTTAAATTGCGTTTAGACATGTTTGCTATGATTTATGTTTGTTATTTTCTGTTACAAAATTTTGTTGTTTCCATGACCTGGTGCTGAGTTACATGGTTTTATAAGTTGCCAAGATGTTTAATAGGGTTGTTGAAATTATTTATGTGCTTTTTATTAGTGAGTTTTTGGAAGGAGATAATTGAAGTTTATTATATTCAGATGCACTTTTTAATATCTTTATAGCATAAATGCTTGTCATTGTTTAACCTATTCCAAAATATTATCAGAATAGTTTATGGACAAGTGATTAATTTACTACTTAGGGACTGTTTGGATAAACAACACATATGCAGCTATGGGACAAGCGCTTATTGCTTATGTATAAGCTTGCATAAGCTGTGTTGTTATTGTATGTTATAAGTTTTTATAAGCTATATTGGAGAGATTTTGAAATTAAGTTTAAAAAAGCTCATGAAAATTGTCATAAGTTGTTTAAATAAGCTGTTTTAAGTATTTCTCTAATAAGCCAATGAAAATTGTAATTTTTCTTATACCTTGTCTCCAAAGTAGTGCTCTCAATAAATTTTCTAATATAGATAGAAATACTTAAACTTTTCTATTTTCAATCTATTCAAAATAATTCATTTTTGAATTTTGTTCCGGTAAAGTTGCGAGACTAGTGACTCATTTCAAGTTTAACTTGTTAGATGATTTCAAAATCCGAACGAGTCAATCTACAATATGAGAAGTCACTCCCACTTATGTGTCTACAATATGAGAAGTCATTCCCAATTGGGTTTATTGGTTTCGGAACAGACTTCGATTGTATCTTAACTCCCATATTTGATGATCAATTTTAGATGTCAAAAGACCTGATAATCCAATCTTCATTGCGAGCAACTAACCTACTTGAAAAGTTTCGACTTCACAAAACAATGATACACTGAAAGTACCTCCAATGATGAACTCTGGCTAAAGTTATTTTGTGGTTTTCATTAAAGCCACATCATCTTAAATCAACACACTCATTTTTATATCAATGGTGCAATGCTACAACTCAGTAATTTGAGTTAATATTATGACAACTTTTGTGATAGACCAAAGTAATTTGAGTCCCACTCTTTATTATTTTTTAATCCAAAGTAACTTACTTCTGGTGATGAAATTATGAAAACGTTGAGATTTTGACGAACTTATGAAAACATTGAGCTTTTGGCATTACACTTGTAGGACATAACTTCAAAAGGTGCCACTGGAGTTGCTCTAAGAAGCAAAAGGTAAATTAACTTGAAAAATTATATTATTAAGAGAGCTCTATACAAAATTTAGTAGAATCTCCTTAATTATGGACATCCGAAATAATACAATCACCAACAATTGAACAAGAGCTCAAATGACAGAGTTTTTGAATTTTTTGTTTAAGAATGAAAGACTTAGGCCATTTATGGTTATTGAATCTTTTGTTTAGGAATGAAATACTTAGGCCATTCTTTGGTTATTGAATCTTTTGTTTAGGAATGAAAGACTTAGGCCATTCTTTGGCCATGATATATATTTATCAAATAATACTAACTATGACTAGAATTTAATTAATATACACCGTCAGTGTATAAAAGTTATACTAATACATCTAATGACGTGTTTTCATATCATTTAATGAGTTAAAAACATACTTTTTCATACCAGATTAATTGATGTGAGAATAATTATTGAATGCATGTGTAGTTTTTATTTACATTGACAATGTATATAAAAATTCCCTACAATGTGAACGACTACATTCAATACTAGACATAACTTGTCACTCAAACACTTTGCAGAAATTTCTCCAAAATGAAATTACTCCAAATTAAACACACTTGACTATAAGTTCTCATGATATGATTTACCGAAAACATGATGTGCTCCACTTGGCCACTCCATTATTCGAAAATGACAATCTCATTGAGTTTGGAAATCTGCTCTTTACCTAACATAAATTGCTCGCTCCCAACTGAAATGACAATTTTACCCCTGCGTGAGTTAACTCACGCACCCTATACCTTCTGCGTGACTTAAGTCATTTAACAGCAACACAGTACACAAACCCACAATATTTCCAACTTCTCCAAATAGGATTTTTTCCCCTCCAAGTCCGTTTTTCTCATTCTTGCACCATTCAAAGTCAATTTCTCCCATATTATCAAGTAAGTGTTGCTTATCCTACTTCATTGCTATTTTTTTGTTGAAATTTTAGATTTTTAAAAAAATTTGACATTTGTAGGTTTTTAGAAATTGGGCTTCCATGTTAGTTTTTAGGATTGTTAGTGATGAGTTATGTTAGGAATTGTAGTTTAGATGTTGTTTTGAGTTCAATGTGGCAGTTTTAGGGTTTTGAAATTGTTCGATTTTAAGTTGATTGAAATATGGACTCTAGGTGTTTGATAAAATGTCTCAATGAATTTCCTTTTGATTTTTACAATGTTAATGATGAAATTAGTTAGAAATTTGTTTGTTAATGTTGATTATAGTTAGTTTAAATGCAATGTTGTAGTTTACAGATTAAAATGGTTGTTGTATTGTTAGAAATGACAGTATGTCCGTACAAAAATGTCTCATTGATTTTTTGCTTTTTGAAATGTTGTGCAGATATTCTCAGAGAGATATGTCTCAGAGGCTTGACAGAATTAGGTTAGGAAGGGAGTTGTCTACTAGTAGCTCACGGAGCGAGAAGGAATTACTACGCCCTCCTATGGCTGGTCGAGGGAGAGGTGGGGGCACAAGACTTAGTAGGGTTGATGCTACGGGGGGATCAACGTCACAGACAGGTCCATCTTAGGTGGTGGACCCGACATAATATCAGTATCAACCTCAGTATCAGGAGGGGTATCAGCCGCAGTATCAGGAGGCGTATCAGCCTTAGTATTAGCAAGCGTATCAGCCTCAATATGAGCATCCTTCTCAGCAGCAGGTTGAGGCTCAGGGGGAGCCTAGTATGGAGGATAAGGGCTTTCCAGGGGGGCCTTATAAGTTGTCGCTTTTACCGGACTTCGGTAAACATGTGGCATGCAACCTTTGGACCGATAAACAAGTAAGTATAATTGCTTTATTTTATTTAATGATATGTTACTAATTATTTTACATATTGTTAAACTCAGAGAAAATAGGGTCAAAACTATGATCCCTTTTGCTGGAATGTTTTCATATATATAGTGTTGATACAATCTGTAACTGTTATCTACAGCTAGGCCATTGACTAAATACATAATTACACAATTATAACTGTACAATAATGTAGAATATGCTGGTTTGACTTGCAATAAAGTCTGTGCAAATCTGCTGGTTTAATGACCAACAAATCTGCACCAAATCAGCACTAATGAATAATTCTGCTGCTTTCAATTCTATTGACATCCCCCCTCAAATTGATGCTGGTAAGTCGACAAGCATCAATTTGCTAATTAAGAAATTATGGCGCTGACGTGTCATGGATTTTGTGAGTATGTCAGCAAGTTGAACTGATGTAGACACGT
>Ga0315915_1008821_pt1 | contig 11676 bp, 3 predicted proteins | sample MpolbnodulesMG_FD_207738 | JGI IMG/M metagenome (GOLD analysis project Ga0315915, IMG submission 207738) | Medicago polymorpha root nodule microbial communities from Los Angeles, California, United States - branched nodules | ecosystem: Host-associated > Plants > Roots > Nodule | place: USA... | reverse complement strand
CTCCCCTTCCTTTCTAAAAATTGAACCAAACACTTCAAATTAAAAATCTCTCCTCCCCTCCCCTCCAAAACTCTCAAACCAAACGGACCCTAATAGGCACCCTAGGGTATCTCCACGACTTAATTCATTTGGATATGCTGTGAGACTAAATCTCATATTGACAACGAGACATTTTTTTATACTGTCATTGGGTTGCCTCACAAATAGGATGCTGACAACTATATTACTAAATTACTAATGGAGAATGCTAGCTATCACGAGAGATAACATAGCGAGAACAATTCACGAATGGTTACTTAACACGTAAGATATTTTCTTAATGCCATACAATGCCCTCCCTTGTTTTTCGGCAGGGACAACTTTACATGGCTAAAGCTTTGTCGTGATTCCTTCGGAACATGTTTTCTTGTGAGCAATAGCAATGTTCATTACTAATACTCATAATATACATCATAAGACAACCTAGGAATCAATCAGGGGACACCCACCTTGGGATGACATAAGTACATGTTGGTTGTGAATGATTTTACCATTTGAATTTAGACACCAATGTTCACCAATGAAAACAAACACACTTAAAGTTGATAATAACATAAAACTTTTTTCCTCTGAAGAAGACATGCTTGAAAACAAAATCGCAAGTAGGCAAGTAGATTGGTCCAGATCTATAAGATAAAAACAAAAATATATTTGGATTCTTTCATGCATATTTTTGTACTTATGCACAGATTTTTCTTTAAATGATCATGTGATAAAAAAAACTCAAACGAAGATGATCCAAATTCTAATAAATGAAAAACAAAAACAAATTTTAAGTTAGAAGAAAACAATGAACAAGTCGGTATAAAACTTTGGAATTGCAATGGTATCTTTCGGAGAGCATGTAGTAAGGACAGTATCCTTGTCTTGAAGTGTGACATTGCCACTCACATTCCTATCACCCCAACACTGTGTTTCTGTCCTAGAAAGGCTCCTCTGCAACTATATGTTGTTTAAAATAAATCACGTGAAAGAATTTAATAAATGTACTTTCTCAACAACAAATATAAAATTATTAATTGTAGTGAAAAAAATAACAGCTTAAGAATGCACCTGTCAAAAAACAAACTTAAGAATGCAACATGGTGGGAGTTGAGTAAGTCACACACAAAGTTAGTTAATTGGCTTCCTCTAATCTTCAACGCTTGATCAATTAAAAAAATATAATTAAAGGGTTAAAGGAAAAGGTGTGGGAGAAAAACAATGCTTTGTGAGAAAGATATTCGATTCCAATGGCTGCACAGGTTTAACAAAAGTTGTTAATGTCTATGTTTTGTTTTCTGTTTTATTAATTTTCATTTCTAAGAAGAGAAAATTGGTATACATACACTCTATAAGGTTTAAACTAGTTTTGCACTAGTTTCTGACAAGAATCCAATATTTTACGGTTATTTTGAACAGAAATGCTAAATCTTACCACATGGTTTTCGTCGAAACCACACAACCTTATGCCTTCAAGAGATTGTTTCATATTTTCAAATTTATTTTAATTGATATTTGATTTAGACAAAGGAAGTGAAGCCACTTACTACAAAAAACCTGACGAACCGGCGAATTCTCGGTTACCATCATCAAAGTCCCATTGAATCTTTGGAATCTCTTGCAAGTAAGTCTTAAGAATAGAAGTAGAAGTCTTAAAATCTCTTGCTACTTTAGCCTTTACTTGATCATTAAAGCATGTAAAATCATATCTTCAAGGAGCTTTACCAAGACGAGCCCCAAGTACCTCCAAAGATTATAGGCCTCCCTAAAAAACTCATAACTGAAGCAACGTGTGCCTCAAAGCAGAAGGCACACGAATTATTGTTTCGCAATTATGTCGAAACACCCAATGCCACTAGATCAAAGTCAGTTACAGAGAAACCCAATGTTAGTCCCCAGCTGAACAGGTGGTACGGGGCTCGTGCAAGACATTCCAGTTGCAAATCCGATTGGTCTAGTCCACAAACCCATACCCTAGAACATAGTCATATGATTTGCAATTCACGTTGGTAGGAGATACGGGTTCGCGGTATGTAATATGAGAAAAATCGTACCTATGTGGGCATATAGTTTCGGTATGCGTCAGTTCGTAATAATAGTAGTACCTAATTAACTATCAATAAATTCTTAATAAAAAGATTCTTGTAACTAGAATTTCTAAATAAAACATAAAATTTATTAGTAATTACTAAATATTTACATCCCAATTTGAGGTTTTCTGGCAAAAAAAAAAAAATCCATCAAAGGTTTTCCTTACTCTTCTATCTCCTACTCAACCTCTTCTTCCTCTTTCTTTAATCTAGCCCACTTGTCCCGTTGCGTCGATTTCCACGAATTATTTAGAAACTTGTACAACCAATTCGCAAGTAGCACGAACGGTGCGCATGTACGTATTTGCGGTTCAAAGTATGTCAAGAGAGTTATGTGATGCATGTACTAAAAAGTTGTATCTCTTCACCAAAGTACATAAATATCTCTATAAATAGACATTATGGAGGCAGAAAAGCAGACACAATCATATTTTTGTGAGTGAAAATTTTGGCCAAAACAATACTATCATTTATTCTTTTTTCTAATATACGAGAGTAAATGAGAAAACTTTTATTTGTAATCATCGACCGATGCGCTTGGTTTGATCGTGTAATTCATTTTAAGGAATCCAAAGTATTTTGAAGGGGATTTGCACGCGTTTGACATAAATTGATAGGGACGAATCAAACCTAAAACTTAGTGTGTTCACACATGTTTTAGAACTATTTTTGCAAACATCGTCATGATCAACTTCATCTTATTGCTATTCAAGTTTTTGCAGTGGTCCCCTGACAAAAGATTCAGCAAAAAATAGAGTGGAGTATGATACAATGAATAAGTAGAATTTAGTTTCTTTTCCTTCAAGGGAAAGGAAGCTCTGTTCGTGCCAAATTGGTGAAGTATTTCTCCATAGTTTGGTTTTCAAAGTCAGGTATAGAAAAATGGTCCTAGGGAGCCTTTTTTTATTGCTTGCCTAATTGTCTTTATCGATTCAGCAATACTTAATTGTTATGGCAGCATCGTTTATTAATAAGCACAATATCTATTTATTTATTTTTTGAATAAAGCACAATATCTATTTTGTTACCAAATTATCCGGTGGGATTTAATATTCACTTGTTGAAAATCAATACATGGCATTGTCATGCTACAAATTTGAATATCTTGGATTACAAGCAACCTGTATAGGCATTTAATATATTGGCTTAATTACAGTTTTAACCATCATATTTTTACTCATTCATAGATTTGGTCTTCGGATTTTAAAACCACCCAGTTTTAGTCTCTTGATCAGATTTTTATCCTTAAAAAATGGTGAATTAGTTGAACTACAATTTTTAATGAGATTTCTTATAATTTTAAGAGTGATCACTCCACATCATTAGGTCGCATGATACATTATTTAAAATTTGTCAATTCATTATTTTGAAGTGCAAAAATATGATAGAAGAACTAAAACTGAGTGATTTTAAAATGAGGAAAACGATTCCGTGAATGAGTCAAAATAAGGACATGAAAACCGTAATTAAGCAGAACATATTTATGTAAGATTACTGGTGTACCAAACATGCCTATAGGCAGGCAGGAAAACATGGGTAGTGAGTTTCTTTCCTTAATTCTATACTTCCTTTCCATTCACAAATTTAATCACATCCATAAGTTTTGTAGCTTGAGTTGCTAATATTTTGTTCTTGTTCACCTAACTGCGATGTATAGATTAAAAATTTTACTTTAACCAGAACAAAGTACTCCCTCCGTTCATGTATGTAAGCTCCCTTTGCATTTTTCATATTTCTTAAGAAAAGTTGTAAGTGTAATTAATGTGTCGGTTTTGTGTGTTAATATTACCAAATTGTCCTTTGTTTGTATGTGTATTAAATTTGACTTTTCAAATTTCAAGACAAGTTAGTAGTATTAATTAGGGTTATGTTTAGGAAAAAAAATGCATCTAGTAATTTGAAAAGGAGTTTACATTTAAGGACAAAAATAAAGTCAAATGAGTGCTTAAATATAGGAACGGAGTGAGTATTTTCTCCTCATCTAAGGATTTGATATATCATGGTTGAGGAAAAGATTAATATGCTTAAGTTCCTAAATTGGCATACCAATTTAACTTCTATTAGCGGCAAACATATCAATCTTAAGATAAAGGTTCTTTGTCTAGGAAAAGGACTTATGTTCACATGCTTTTAGTTATTTAGACTAAAGTACAGCACATAAATTTACCAAATTAAACTAAATGATCCACACACCTAATTGATTCGGAAAAGTTTCACAATATATCAACATCATTTGTCCCTAGAATTTTTTTTTAGTGGGTCGCAGCTTTATTGATAAAGACCAAAAATTTCATTCAGCGTGCATGTTTTTAGTGCTCACTGCTCACAACATTGCACTTTTGTTTTGTAGCTTGTAGGTAGCTCTCATGGCATTGCACCACTGTTTTCCTTTCTCCTCTCCTTTTCTTTATTATCTTCACTTTAAATTTACAAAAATGGAAAAAAGGTTCAAATGCTATTAGGATTACATGTAAGACCAAAGCAGAATATAATGATACAAGTGAGGTATATAAATCCTAGGGAGAGAAAAAGTAAAAAGTAACATTCTCATCCTCTCCAACTCCACTATCTATGTCCTAATATAACACACCAAAGAAATATTCCCTCCCCCCTATATCACGGTGCATAAAATCACCAATGTATTTGCCTCTTGTATCTCCAGAAATGGTAACTGATTCTGACATAAAGTTGGTGGAAATTCTAGTTAGCATTTGAACCTTATGTAATTTTTTCATCTTCACACTTTCTGTCACATGCCAAAATCTCATCTTATCCAGTATAAGTTGGTAGTAACTATTGCAAATCACTTCCATGTTCAACTCCATTATGCTTGCTGATACTAAGAGTCAAGAATATCAGTAACAATGTTCCTACACTTGACCTGTTTCAAAACATAAAATCGTGTTAAGGACTAACTAACACAAGTCAGTGCATGTTTTGATTGACGGTAAGATTTTAATAATCTAAACCGTGAGTTTGTATTTCGCGAAACTCACCGTTAATCTAAATATACACTTAAAAGCATAGAATAATCGAGTTATATAAGAGTTGAGTCTTACAATGTGGCAAACACAAGAAGAACTTTTTTAGGGTCTAGGAGCCATGAAGAAGATCGTCCAAAACTACTTCTCCTTGTTATACATTTGTTTTCTGTGTTGGTGTTGCACATGTTACTAGCTGTTGTGACAGTAATTTGATGATGTACTTGTTGTGGATTTGTTGAATTCTGTGTGGACCCCACCGGTACCACCGTTGACTTGCACGATCCTAACAGAGCAGCTACAGTTCAATGAAACCCATATTCAATATACAAAATATTTTCATTACATTACAAGTTCACAATAGTAATGTCCAAATTTCTGATAATGGACAGTACATGTGGCCCCAAAGTATGGTGTACCAAAAACATATTAATTGCATATGATAAGCTTATATAATCTTATAGAACTTTTTTTAGACTTGTATATGCTAAGTTTGACAATTTTACAAAGTAGGTTTCCTAATTTTTCACCTTAACTAATCTTCAACCACCAGGGACCAGGACAAACAAATTTCACTAAATCCATGTGTAATCATGTTTGATGTTATTCTTAAACCTCTATATCTTTGTTGGGTCTGGGATGTTTAAAATGACACTCATAAACTATAGTACTAATATATATTTTATAATATAGATATGAGTCATATGAATCAGTGGACACCAACCTTGGCCTGACACACAAGTACAGGTTGGCGATGAATTATTTTACAAATTTGAATTTAGTTACTAGTGTTCACCAATGTGCCATAACGGTCAAACAGTATGTGAAACCAAACACACCTTAAAGTTTGACAATTATATAAAACTTTTTCAACTCAAAGATGTAACATGAAAACAAAATCCTGAGTTGGCAAATCAATCGGTCCAGATTCATAAGATAATGTAAAACACAACAAAATATATTTGGATTCTTTCATGTATTTTTTGTATCTGCTGTACACAATATTTTCTAGAAATTACCATGTGTCACATCAAAAACAAGAAACAATGATGATCCAAGTCCCAATAAATGAAAAGAAACAAATATGAAGTTAGAAGAAAACAATGAACGAGGTCGGTAAACACTTTGGAAGGGAAATGGTACCTTTCGGAGAACATGTAGTAGGGACAATATCCTTGTCTTGAAGTGTGACATTGCCACTCACATTTCTATCACCCCCACGCTGGGATCCTTTCCTAGATAGGCTCCGCTGCAACTAAATAAATAAATGAAAGAAATTATTAAATGCATCCCTTAAATAAATAAAAATATTAAGTGCAATAACCAAAAGAAAGAACGACTTAAGAATGCAACATGGTGGAAGTTGAGTAAGTCACACACAAAGTTAATTAATTGGCTTCCTCTAATCTTCAACGCTTGATCAATTGAAAAAAATATAATTAAAGGGTTAAAGGAAAAGGCGTGCGAGAAAAATATTGCTTGAGAAAGACATTCGATTCTAATGGCCGCAAAGGTTTAACAAAAGTTAATAATGTCTACCTTATTATCCGTTTAATTAATTTTCATTTATATATAATTATATAATAAAAGAAAAGTGGACACAGTGTAATATGGTAAACCCAACTCAGATGACATTAGCAGAAACATTTGATATGCTTGAGTGCGAGTTCAAAACCACAATTCTTCCTTTTTCAATATTTAGTGTATGAGTTTTGCGAATATAGTTTACTAAAAAAAGGTGGTCATAGTGTAAACTAGTTTTACTCATAAGAGAATCTAACATTTTTTGGTACAAAAGAGAACCAACATTTTAAAGTTATTCTAAAATCACAGTTATAAAGTGGACTTGCGTGTCAAATATTATGAGTTCTTATTAGATAACTATTAAATCTTTCTAATAATAGTAAGAGTTTTTTATTTTTTGAAGGATAATAATAGTAAGAGTTATGTTATTTTGGTATTGATATCAAATTTTGAAAATAAATTATAATATAATATTAACTCAATAACAGAGAATGACACAGACTCTGTTTTGTTCGTGGGATGGACCAAATAATATAAAAATGAAATAATCATCGCAAAGCAAAATATATTAATTAATAATTAAAAAGAATAAAGGTTCTTACCGTAGTTCTTGAATTGGCATTGATGATGTCTTTGTTGATGGTAGAAGAGAAAGAGTCCATATCAATCACAAAGCTATCTACTTTCTCAGAAGAATATTGATATGCGTTTATGTGATCAGAAACCAAGATTCTCTGCGAACCTATCTTCATCTGTTCTGATTCCATAGCCTCACATGAAGAAGAAACCAAATCCTATCAAAAACACAAAGCCACAAAGATTATTAGTATGATTTATCAAAGAATATTGAAGGCCCAGAATTTAAATTCAATGGAACAGTTATTATAAGAGAAATTAAGATTCTTACCAACTCAGGAATTTGAGCAAGTTCCATCACTTTCATAGAGAGGAAAAAAGGGATATAGAAGAGGAAAAAAGTGGTGTAGTGTTTATTTTCAAGTTTCTGCGTCAAAAGTTGCGTATTGAATAGGTCAAGAGTACCTGAATGAAAATTGAAAATTCATATGAAGAAACATGATTCATGAAAAGACTCAACTTTACATGAGAAAAACAACAAAAACCAAAAGAAAAAGTACCCGTAAACTATAACACAGAAATTTGGTCTTTAACGAGTCTTTTTTGGTTTCACAATTCTTGAAAATAAGCAAAGTTTGCAAAAGACAGAGGAAAGAACGGGTAAGAGAAGTTGGTGGTAGTTTCTTCAGATGAAAATAATGATGATGCAATGGAAGTGGAAGAAAGAAGAAACAAAGTGACTTATAACTACAACGTTTTTTGTCTGATTAGAGGTGGATGGTTTTTATTGGAAGGTAGAAAATAATGAGAGCATGATATGATCAAATTGATCATGTGGGGTTTCTTGTAAAAACAAATATTCATCAACATAGGATTAGGATTAGGAGGTGGGAATGGGTTTAGAATTTAATTAATTGCAAAAGTGGGCATGGTTCCACACTTCCACTTTATCTCTCTTGTCCTCCTATTTTATATTTTGAGACTAAATTCTATGCACCCATGGAAAATTTCATGTATCCAATCAAATTATCTCAAGTAAATATTTGTAGACTTTTTAGGAAACAATATAAAAAATAATTGAAGAAAGACTTGATACAAAATAGGCCAACATGGTAAGATGATGATGAGTTTCTATTCGATAATGGTGTAAAACTATTTTACACCGTCAGTATTATAATTTTAAGGATCTTGCTAACCAATGTCTCCGGAGCATTGTTTAAGGAATCCATGAATATAATTTTTATCTTAAAAATATAAGGTGTTTTTTGTAAAAAATTCTTGTTTTGGGGGCTTATCCAATGTCCATGGAGGCATTGTCTAGCATTCCCCTAATTGGGTAGTGTTAACTTGTGCCCTTATGACACATGTTAAGAAATCCAAAAAAGGAAATATTCTCTTAAGCTGTGTGCATTCAATTCATTAAAACATTAAAGATTAAATTTAATGCATACATTCCAATACATTATTTTTACATTTGGCTTCTAAACTTGTGCCTTAAGGGCACAAGTTAACATTTCCCTATATCTTTATGTCTTTTGAACAGGTTTTATTTTTCGTCTTAATAGATGGCCGTGTAGAACCTTACTCACACGGTGGCTTTTAGGGTACACAAATTGTTAAATTTGTGTACCCATACACAAGTCTATTATTTACCATCAGTGGCGGAGCCATGAATTTTATGGAGTCTGGACAAAAATTTTATCGCAAAATGTTACTTCCTTCTTGCGAATAATTTCACATTTCCTGCGGATAATTTCACATTTCACATATCTTTCCTGTGGATCCTAAAATCCCATGGTATCACTTCACCTGGAAACCTAAATCCTTGGCAAAATCTGCTGGAAAAGCTAAAAGTTTTAGTAATGGCTGGGTTTGCTACAAAGAAAGTTGGAGCTGAGCCTAGGCTAGTGTTCAGGCTAGCTGGGGGTGGCTCCGCCCCAGTCTACCATAGGTTTATGAGTTCAAAAATTCAATGGATATGATTTTGCAAGAAGAACATCAAATATAGTATAGATTTGTTGGTTATGAAATATCAATTTACACTATATACTTTAGAATTATAAATAATTAAATTAGAATAAAATGTTATATTTAATAATGAAGAATGGGTAATTTTTTTGTTGTTGATAAAAGTGAATAATTTGTCATTTCCTTAACATATTGTAAAAAATTCAATACGTTAATAACTTATATCTTTCGTTTACCCCTCAAAAAAAAAATCTTATATCTTTAGTTTAGAATTTCCTCAAAAACATCCTCCGTCTTATTTTATAATGAAAAGATTGTTATATCCTTAGCATATTTTGGTATTATAATGCAAATTAGATTAGAAAATAATTTAATTGTTACCGTATGGATGCTGCCTAAAAAAAACTTTCGAAAAGAAAAATTACTATATGCATGACAACAAAGTACTAATATATTTTTTAAAAAATAAAGCACTAATAAATTTTTGATAAACTAATATGTATAAATAAATAACAAAATATGTTTAAGGATATAATATGTTTTTTCTTTTTGTAAAAAAGTACACCCTAGCATCTAGTGGTGTTTATTTTAACTCAAAGAGTTGAGCTAATGGTAAAAAAATCCTTTAAAAGACATCCTTTATAAAAATAAAAAAAAAGTTAATATAACAGTTATTCACAACATCTTTATATCAAAAATTTCAACTATTACCGTGAAAAAAAATATTCATTAATTCTTTATAGTTAAATTTGTACAAAAATAAATAAAACATTTTATTAAATTTTCAAAATATCACTTTTCTTTTGTAATTTAGTTATTTGTAATGGTACATAGTGTTTATTTTATTGATGTTTCATAACCATCAAAGATATACCATATCTTATATTGTTCATGCAAAATTATATCCATTAAATAAATCCACAAATCAATGGTTCCAAAGGGAATTGTGTACGGGTTCAGAAATTTAACCATTTGTGTACCTTACTCACACATCCTGTAACTGAGAGGAAAATAGTTGTAACTGAAGAGTTTGCTCAACTTGAAATGGGAGAAAAACTTCATTAATTAAAGGAGCATTCCAACATTAAATATCGTGATGTATGAGATCCTAGACAAACATAATATTGATTTAGGAGATTTATAAGACTAAACATGTTGAATGTTTTGAGAAGGAAGCATATTACCCTCTCATACACGAATTAGATGACCATATCTTACTCTCCAAATGGTTCATGTGACGAAGAACACACAAGGACAAACCTTCTGATAAGGACTTCCATTAATCAAAACAGAGAAATTTTTGAGAAAAATCTATGGATTGAAGTACCTTGATAAAAAATAAAAATAAAAACTCCATGTGATCATATGTGCTTATAGGTCGCATAAGCTTTACCTGTGAATAAGGGTTTGAAAATTTGCATAAAATATGTATTTCGTGAATGTTATAGTAGAATCAGATACATGAATTGAGGTCTTGACGGTGGATGTTTATAAGAAATCTTCCACCCATGTTGATTTTATTATTGGGGATTATATTAATTTTGACGTTTGCTTTCGTATTTACATTTTCAAATGTTTTGTGTGAGCCAATCAAATTGTCCATTATTATTTAGCTAAGTATATTCTTAATAATCAGCATTGCATGTGGTTTGAAGATACTTCATCATATATTTATGCAGTCTTGAACTTTGATTTATTGTTAGAATTTTGTTAATAAAATTATTTGACAAAAAAAATTAGTAAGTCATAAACAACCTATCCCATATAAATTAATAAAATATATATAAATTTCAATTAAAAACATGTTAGCGAATTTGTTGTCTCTTAATCTTATGAGCACAATTATTATTTTTTTGTCTAAATTATTAGCATAATTCTAGTTTATATATATCTCTTATTCTACTTTGTTGTGCTCTTTGCTGTGACGTGTAGCAGATAAGCATATTTGCAATCACCGGGGTTTATCTGGTCATGGGTCTGCCCGACCGAAGAATTCACTGATTAGGATTGATTAAATGTCAAATAATTAGATGGTATGAATGATTGCTTTAGTTCTTTTTTTTCTTATACAACAATATCAATCCAAATTATGTGTGTAATTCCATTTTTTAACCGCCGAAAAGATAAATAATGATTGAAACTTACACATATAAATAGAATCGTTTGAGTTTGAATTTCATTTACGACATTAAATCTAAATTATTGATATTTTTGTAAATTGAGTTATAGCTTATGGTTAAAATTCCTACTTTTATTACCATCATCACATCAGGATAAATTATAATAAAAATAACATTTGACGGTATTTTGATGGTAAATATTTTGGTTGTTTCCTTAAAAAAAAAACATTTTGGTTGTTTTTCCTCTTAGATTTTTTTTATTGGAGTTGATCTAATTCAAGTAACTTTAAATATCTTTTTCAGAATTTAAACATTGATTCTTTATATTGTGGGACCAGGTCTGGCTTTAGGGGAGTGCAAGGTGTTCAACCGGACCGGGCATCCAAATGGTATTGT